>Ga0209344_10002222_pt1 | contig 22231 bp, 21 predicted proteins | sample Cruoilmetagenom6_FD_187293 | JGI IMG/M metagenome (GOLD analysis project Ga0209344, IMG submission 187293) | Oil polluted marine microbial communities from Coal Oil Point, Santa Barbara, California, USA - Santa Barbara Oil Seep Sample 6 (SPAdes)... | ecosystem: Environmental > Aquatic > Marine... | reverse complement strand
CTGTAATCTTAAGTAGGCAAAGAATAAAAAATAGGTATGAGTAATAATTTGATTCTTTTAAAAATTGAAAACAACGTGGCGCGTATTACGCTCAACAGACCCGAAGTATTCAATAGTTTTAATAGGAAAATGGCATTAAGATTACAGGACGTTTTACATGATTGCGAAGCTAATACCGCGGTTAGAGCAATAGTTTTAACGGGAAATGGAAAAGCTTTTTGCGCTGGTCAAGATTTGAAAGAGGTAACGGATCCAGACATAAATCCTGGATTCAAAAAAATATTAGAAGAGCATTACAATCCCATAATATTAAAAATTCGCTCAATTAAAAAACCAATTATAGGAGCCATAAATGGTGTTGCGGCTGGAGCCGGTGCAAATATTGCGTTAGCCTGCGATATTGTCATTGCTGATGAAAAAGTAAGCTTTATACAGGCATTTAGTTTGATTGGTTTAATTCCAGATAGTGGAGGAACTTTCTTTTTACCACGTTTGATCGGCTTTCAAAAAGCTACTGCTCTGGCAATGTTAGGGGACAAAATATCGGCTATCGAAGCTGAGCGATTAGGAATGATTTACAAACATGTACCTTCTGAAGAATTTGAGACAACAATAAATAAACTGTCTTTGAAATTAGCCGGTATGCCTACAAAAGCTTTAGGAATGATTAAAGAACTGTTTAATAAATCTATGACAAACGACTTGGAAACACAATTAGCCTTAGAATCAAAATTACAAATTGAAGCGGCCCAAAGTAATGACTATGCAGAAGGTGTTTCGGCTTTTATAGAAAAAAGAAAACCAGAATTCAAAGGCAATTAAAAATTGTCTTTGTCCTGAACTTGTTTCAGGATCTTTTAAATAGAAATTAAAATATATATGAACATAGGAATCATCGGTTCAGGAACAATGGGAAGTGGTATTGCACAAGTGGCGGCGACGGCTGGTTGTAAGGTAAAACTTTATGACACGAATGAAAATGCATTGGATAAGGCCAAAGCAGCTTTAGAGAAAATCTTATCCCGTCTTATCGAAAAAGAGCGAATTGATGACAACGAAAAATCTAGAATTCAAAATAATATTTCATACACCAATAGTTTAAAAGATTTAGCCAATTCTAATGTAACTATCGAAGCAATTATTGAAAATCTTGAAATTAAAAAAACAGTATTTTCAGAATTAGAAAATTTTGTTTCCGATGATTGTATTATCGCTTCAAATACATCAAGTTTATCAATAGCATCGATAGCAGCATCGCTCCAAAAACCTGAGCGTTGTATTGGTATTCACTTTTTCAATCCAGCACCATTAATGAAATTAGTTGAGGTGATTCCAGCTATTCAAACGTCAGGAAAAGTACTTAAGAAGTCCATTCAAATTATTTCTGATTGGAAAAAAGTGGTTGCTGTAGCAAAAGATACTCCTGGGTTTATTGTAAATCGTGTAGCGAGACCTTTCTATGGAGAGTCTTTAAGGATTTATGAAGAAGGTTTAGCTGATTTTGCAACCATAGATTGGAGTTTAAAAACATTAGGTGGTTTTAGAATGGGACCTTTTGAATTAATGGATTTTATTGGTAATGATGTAAATTATACAGTAACAGAGACAGTCTTTACTGCGTTCTATTATGATCAGAGATACAGGCCTGCATTTACTCAAAAACGTTTTTCAGAAGCTGGTTATTTAGGACGTAAATCAGGGAAAGGCTATTACGACTATGACGAAAACGGCAAAATGGATACAAGTTGCCACCCTGAACCTGTCGACGGATCTCTAGCTCAACAAATATTCGATAGAGTGTTGGTAATGTTAATCAACGAAGCAGCTGATGCCTTATTTTTAAATATCGCTTCCGCTAAGGATATTGATAATGCCATGACCAAAGGCGTTAATTATCCTAAAGGGTTACTGGCTTGGGCAGATGAAAAAGGGATAGGTTGGTGTATAATAAAAATAGATAAATTATATGATGAATATCATGAAGATCGCTATAGATGTAGTCCTCTATTGCGAAAAATGAACAAAGAAAATAAAACATTTTTTAAATAACGTCATTCCTTGCAATGACATAATAAATATGAAAGGAGAGCAAATTCCATATAAAATGTTAAGCCAAGATGCCTATAGTCAATGGTTAGGTATTGAGATTTTAGAAAGCAAAATTGGACGTGTAAAAATTGCTATGACTATTCGCAAAGAAATGCTCAACAGTATGGACTATGCACATGGAGGTATTAGTTATTCTTTAGCTGATACTGCTTTTGGATTTACGTCAAATACGCATGGTAAATACGCTGTATCCATAGAAACTTCAATAAACCATATTGAAGCTTTAGAAGAGGGTGATGAATTGGTTGCAGAATGTGTGATAGAGAAAGTAAATAACAAACTCGGATTTAATATCGTAGAAGTTAAACGAGGCAATGAATTGGTTGCACTTTTTAAAGGTGTCGTTTATAGAACTCAAAAAGATTGGGCTTAGTTCCTGCGAAAGCGGGAAATTCATTAAATGAAATGAGATTATAAATAGAAATAAACAGACACCTGCTATATTCCCAAGACATTGGGAATCTAATGGAGTAAAGTAAATAATTAATAAGATTCCCATTTTCATGTGAATTACGCAAGCTTATGAAAGAAGCATATATAATAGACGGAGTTAGAACCCCAATAGGGAGTTATAAAGGTACGTTGTCGGCTGTTCGCACAGATGATTTAGGTGCTTTAGTGATTAAAGAATTAGTAAAACGCTATCCAAATATTCCAAAGGAAGCTTATGACGATGTTATAATGGGTTGCGCGAATCAAGCTGGTGAAGATAATCGTAATGTTGCGAGAATGTCGTCATTATTAGCAGGTTTGCCGTTTACAGTTCCTGGAGAAACAGTAAATCGTTTATGTAGTTCCGGATTATCAGCAATTATTCATGCAAATAGGGCAATTAAAGCTGGTGATGGCAACTTATTTATTTCTGGAGGCGTTGAGAATATGACACGTGGTCCATACGTGATTGCGAAACCTTCAAGTGCTTTTGGAAATGATTCTAAAATGTATGATTCAAGTTTTGGATGGCGTTTTATCAATCCAAAAATGCACGAGCTTTACGGAACTGATGGCATGGGAAATACCGCTGAGAATTTAGTAGAGAAGTATAATATTTCTCGCCAAGATCAAGATAAGTTCGCATATTGGAGTCAAATGAAGGCAACGAAAGCGCAAGAAAATGGGCGTTTAGCAAAAGAAATAGTAACCGTTGAAATTCCACAACGCAAAAAAGACCCCATTCAATTTTCAAAAGATGAATTTGTAAAACCAAATACGTCTTTAGAAGTTTTAGGAAAATTACGAGCTGCTTTTAAAGCAAAAGGAGGTAGTGTTACAGCAGGAAATTCATCTGGTTTAAATGATGGAGCTGCAGCAACCATAATTGCTTCAGAAGATGCCATAAAAGAATACAATCTAACACCATTAGCAAGAATTGTAAGTTCTGCTGTTGTTGGTGTGGAGCCAAGAATCATGGGTATTGGACCTGTACAAGCCTCAAATAAGGCCTTAGAAAAAGCAGGGCTAAGAATGGAGGACATAGATATCATTGAATTAAACGAAGCATTTGCTGCGCAAGCTTTGGCATGTACACGAGCATGGGGGTTAGCAGATGATGACGTAAGATTAAACCCAAATGGAGGCTCTATTGCTATAGGGCATCCGTTAGGGGTTACCGGGGCAAGAATTGCTTTTTCAGCAGCATTAGAATTGCAAGAACAAAAGAAGAAATATGCACTAGTTACCATGTGCATTGGTGTTGGGCAAGGTTACGCCACCATTATTGAAAATGTAAATTTATAACGATTTATCATTCTACACTCGATGTGGAATCCACTATAAAGTGATAAAATATGAATAAGATTCAGCATTACGTTCAAGGAAACTGGACTACTGGAAAAGAAGAGGGAATACCAATCCTCGATGCTATTACAGGTGAAGCCTTTACAAGTGTAGCCATCGAAGGACTGGATATTCCTGAAATTCTTAATTACGGCAGAATAAAAGGAGGTGAAACACTTCGAAAAATGACTTTCCAAGAACGTGGAAATATGTTGAAGAGTTTGGCATTATATCTTACAAAACGTAAAAATGATTTTTACGAATTAAGTTATCGAACAGGAGCAACTAAAGTAGATAGCTGGATAGATATTGAAGGTGGTTTCGGTAATTTATTTGCTAATGCATCATTACGGAAATTATTTCCAAATCAGGCCTATCATGTAGAAGGTGATGCCATCGATTTATCGCGTGGAGGGCGTTTTATGGCGCACCACATTATGGTTCCTAAAAAAGGAGTTGCTGTACATATAAATGCGTTTAATTTTCCTGTATGGGGAATGTTAGAAAAATGCGCAGTCAATTGGATGGCTGGGATGCCGGCAGTAGTGTTACCAGCACCTTCATCATCTTATTTAGCCGAAGCTGTTGCCAAAGAGATTATTGCCTCTAGGCTTCTCCCCGAAGGAGCATTACAAATTATTAATGGAACCGTTCGCACTATTTTAGATACCGTTGAATCTCAAGATGTAGTAACTTTTACCGGTTCAGCAACTACAGGACGACTGTTAAAAGCACATCCAAGAATTATTCAGGAAGCTGTACCTTTTACAATGGAAGCTGATTCACTAAATGCATCTATTTTAGGAGAAGATGCAATGCCTGGAACACCAGAGTTCGATCTATTTATAAAAGAAGTTAGAAAAGAAATGACGGTAAAAGCTGGACAAAAATGCACAGCGATTAGGAGGATTATTGTTCCAGAAAAGTTAGTTGAAGATGTTCAAATTTCATTAGGAAAGGCATTAGATAAAACCACTATTGGAGACCCACGATTAAAAGAAGTAAGAATGGGGTCTCTTATTAGTAAACAACAAGTTGAAGAAGTAAGAAAGTCCGTTGAAGATATCGCAAAAGAAGCGCAAATTGTTTATGGTAATTTAGATAAAATAGATGCGCTTGGAGCAGATGCTAACAAAGGCGCATTTATAAGTCCAATTTTATTACGCATTGATCATCCATTCAAAAGTACTATAGTCCATGAGCGTGAGGCTTTTGGTCCTGTAAGTACCATTATGCCTTATAAAAATCTAGAAGAAGCTATCCAGCTTGCGCAAATGGGTAAAGGGTCTTTGGTGTCTTCAATCGCTACTTTTGATGATACGATTGCTAAAGAATATGTAGTAAATGCGGCAAGTCACCATGGGCGGATTTTAGTGCTTAATAGAGAAAATGCTAAAGAAAGTACTGGTCATGGGTCACCTTTACCAACTTTGGTTCATGGGGGGCCAGGTAGAGCCGGTGGTGGAGAAGAAATGGGAGGAATGAGAGGTATTAAACACTATTTACAACGTACAGCTATCCAAGGTTCTCCAACAACTTTGACTGAAATTACAGGCATATATCAACCCAATTCAAAATATAAGGAATCAGAACAACATCCATTCAAATACCATTGGGAAGATATTCAGCCAGGAATGTCTTTAAAAACACATAAACGCACATTCACAGATACAGATATAATTAATTTTGCTAATCTCACTTGGGATCATTTTTATGCACATACAGATATTACCTCATTAGATGGTAGTATTTTTGAGAAACGGACTGCTCATGGTTATTTCATAATTTCAGCGGCAGCAGGTTTATTTGTCTATCCAAATAAAGGGCCTGTATCAGCAAATTATGGATTAGAAGAATGTCGTTTTTTACGCCCTTTGTACCACAATGATACCATTTACGTGCGCCTCACCTGTAAGCAAAAAGTCGATCGTGATGTTGTAGGTGCTGAACATCCTAGCGGAATTGTAAAATGGTTTGTTGAAGTTTTTGATGTTGAAGACGAACTAGTCGCTGTTGCTACTATCCTAACTATGGTTCAGAAAAATCAAACTGTTTTTGTTGAGATGACCGACGAAAAGATTCAGGAGTGTTTGCATAATTTAAAAGCAGATGCAGAACCAAAATGGGGGAAAATGTCCGCGCAACAGATGGTTGAACATCTTGAATACACCTACAGAATTGGTTCTGGAGAATTACAGGGTTTTGATATTGCTACACCTGAAAAGATACTAGAAAAAGTAAAGAATACGCTTTATAATTATAAGAAAATGCCGAAAGAGCATATGTTTCCATTAGCTAAGGAATCTAAAATAGAAGCACTAAGACATCATGATTTAACTGAAGCAATTGAAAAACTAATTGAAGCTCGAAACTCTTATTTAGAGTATTTTAAAGAAAATCCAAATGCGACTTTAAAAAATGTCGTGTTCGGGGAGTTGAATAAATATGAATGGTACTTAATGGAGCGAAAACATTTAAATCATCATTTTGAGCAATTCGGACTATTATAAATTGAAACTAATGTCACCTCGAGCGCAGTCGAGAGGTCTCATCATTAATATAAAAACAAAAATATGAGCGAAGCTTATGTTAGAATAGACATAAAAAATGAAGTAGGATACATAGAATTTTTTCATCCTGCACACAACTCATTACCTGGTGATATACTAGCTAAATTAGTACAAATCATTACAGATGCTGGAAGAAATGATGCTATAAAAGTTATTGTTTTGAAAAGTGGAGGCGATAGAACATTCTGTGCCGGAGCAAGCTTTAAAGAGCTTATTAACATCAATGATACAGCTACTGGAAAAGTATTCTTTTCTGGTTTTGCGAATGTCATTAACGCGATGCGTAAATGCCCAAAGTTTATTATTGGTCGTATTCAAGGAAAAACTGTTGGTGGAGGTGTGGGAGTAGCAGCATCAACCGATTATTGTATGGCAACTAAATTCGCAGCGATCAAATTAAGCGAATTAAATATTGGTATTGGACCATTTGTTGTTGGACCGGCCATTGAACGAAAAATAGGATTAAGTGCGATGTCGCAAATAGCTATAGACGCTAATTCATTTTATCCTGCAGAATGGGCAAAACAAAAAGGGTTATTTACACTTGTTTATGAAACTACTGAAGAATTGGATGAAGCCGTAAAAACTACGGCAGAGCATTTATGTACTTATAATATTGAAGCCATGAAAGAAATGAAATACATGTTTTGGAAAGGCACTGAAGATTGGGATACACTTTTGACAGAACGTGCAAAAATTAGTGGAAGACTTGTTTTAAGTGCTTTTACAAAAGAAAAACTAAAAGGATTTAAACAATGATTTATTCCTTCAAGGGCTATATACCTGTTGTACATGAAAGCAGTTTTGTGCACCCATTGGCAGCTGTTACTGGTAATGTTATTATCGGAAAAGACTGTTATATTGGACCTGGAGCTGCCATTCGTGGTGATTGGGGACAAATTAATTTGGAAAATGGTGTTAATGTCCAAGAGAATTGTACGGTTCATATGTTTCCGGGAAAATCAATTACGTTGAAAGAAAGCGCTCATATTGGACATGGGGCAGTCATTCATGGCGCTAATATTGGTAGGAATGTATTGGTAGGAATGAATACAGTCATTATGGATGATTCAGATATTGGTGATGAAAGTATTATTGGTGCTATGGCTTTTGTAAAAGCTGAAACTGTAATTCCTAAAAGAAGTTTAGTGGTTGGTAATCCTGCAAAAATTATTAAAGAAGTAAGCGATGAAATGATTGCTTGGAAAACTAAAGGCACACAATTATATCAGCAGTTACCGGTAGATTGTCATAAGAGTTTAAAAGAAGTTGAGCCATTAAGAAAGGTTCCTAAACACATGAAAATACAAGAAAATGTCTATAAAACACTTCTCGATTTTATGAAAAAATAACTATGTCGAAAGTTGAATTTAAAATGCCCAGATTGGGTGAAAGTATTACAGAAGCAGCAATCATTACTTGGTTTAAAAATGTTGGTGATACCATTGATGAAGATGAAATGCTTTTAGAAGTAGCTACAGACAAAGTAGATTCTGAAGTGCCTTCAAATGTTTCTGGTGTTATTGAAGAAATTTTATATGACGCTAATGCTGTCATCAAAATAGGTGAAACTATTGCTATAATCAAAGCTGAAAGAGGTGTTTCGGCATCCATAAAGGATACTAAAGAAGAAGAAGAAGAAGTAAAAGTTGAAAAGCCTAAAGCGATTAAGATGACAAAACCTAATCCTATAGCTTCAGGAGAACAATTCAGGGTTTCAAATTCAAATACATTCTTTTCACCATTAGTGGTAAAAATAGCTAAAGAACATCATATAAGTTTTGAAGAATTAGCAAGAATTCCTGCGACAGGAAATAAAGGGCGTTTACGAAAGAGTGATCTATTCAATTATATCAATGAAGGTCGACCCTATAAGTTTGCTCAGCCTGTTGTTCAAGATCCAACCGCTTATCGTATTCCACAATTGACATTTGATAAAGGAAAAGGGAAAATGATTGAAATGGATAGAATGCGTCAAATGATTGCAAACCGCATGGTGTATTCTAAGCATACCTCGCCTCATGTGACTGCCTATGTTGAAGCAGATTTAACAAATTTGGTCAATTGGCGAACTACCAATAAAAAAGCTTTTCAAGAAAAGTATAATGAAAAACTAACTTTCACACCTTTATTTGTTGAAGCTGTTGCAAAAGCTATACTAGATTTTCCAATGATCAATGTGTCAGTTGATGGCTCAACTATTATTGTAAAAGAAAATATCAATATAGGTATGGCAACCGCATTACCAAGTGGAAATTTGATTGTTCCTGTAGTTAGAGATGCTGATCAAAAAGGTTTAAAAGAACTGGCAACTTGTGTTAATGAACTTGCCGGAAAAGCAAGAGATAACAAATTATCTGCTGATGATATTCAAGGGAGTACATTTACCATTTCAAATGTTGGAACCTTTGGTAGTTTGATGGGAACACCTATTATTAATCAACCGGAAGTTGCAATTTTAGCACTCGGAATTATAAAAAAGCGCCCTGAAGTTATAGAAACTAGCAAAGGTGATGAAATTGCTATTCGTAGTATGATGTATCTTTCTTTATCATTCGACCATCGTGTGGTTGACGGTTACCTTGGCGGAAGTTTTTTACGACGTATAGCAGATTATTTAGAACAATTTAATAGTAACAGAAAAATATGAAAGTGAATTATGGCGAATAAAATAAGTATTACTAAAGTACAGAACTCTAAAGTTGATAATTTCGATTTCAACAATATTCCTTTAGGTAAAACATTTACCGATCATATGTTTATTTGTGATTATGAAAATAGTGAGTGGGTGAACCCAAGAATTCAGCCTTTAGAAATGATTTCAACACATCCGGCAGCAATGGTATTTCATTATGGTCAAGCCATTTTTGAAGGAATGAAAGCAACATTAGATATACATGGGAATCCCACACTATTTCGTCCCGATAAAAACGCTGAACGATTAAACTTTAGTGCCCAAAGAATAGGTATGCCTAATTTTCCTGTTGATTTATTTGTTGAAAGTTTAAAACAATTGGTTAGTCTAGAAAAAAAATGGATACCCGGTAAATCAGGAAATGCCTTGTATTTAAGACCTTTTATGTATGCCGACGAACCCTTTATAGGTATGCGTGCTGCTTCACATTATAAGTTTATAATAATAGCTTCACCTTCTGGACCTTTTTTTAATAAAAGAATAAAACTTTATGCCGAAACCAAATTTATACGAGCAGCAAAAGGCGGCACTGGTGAAGCAAAAGTTGCAGGTAACTATGCTGCTGCAATTAAACCTACCGAAATAGCAAAATCTAAAGGTTATGACCAAATACTTTGGCTAGATGCTCATGATTTTAAATATATTCAGGAAGTTGGCACCATGAATATTTTCTTTAAAATAAATGGAGAATTCATTACACCCAAATTAGATGGTTCCATCCTCAACGGAATAAGTAGAATAAGTACAATTGAATTGTTACGAAAACGCGGATTCAAGGTAACTGAACGCTTAATTTCTATTGATGAAATTATTGAAACTTCAAAAAATGGTTCATTAGAGGAAGCTTTTGGAACTGGAACCGCAGTTGGTGTTGCTATGATTCAAGAAATAGGTTATAAGGATAAAATGATTCATATTTCAGATGATAATCCTGCAGGGCAAATGGTTTTTGATACAGTTAAAGGTATCCGTTCAGGAAAACTTGAGGATGAATTTGGTTGGATGGTTACAATTAAAAATGAATTGGTTTAATGACAAAAGATATCCTAAAAAAAGCATTCTCTAAACTTTGCACCGCCAAATCTATGACTGAACTATATGAGGAAAACTTCAAGCAAGTTTCCAAATATGTTCATGCAACTTCAAGAGGCCATGAAGCTATTCAAATTGCTTTGGGGATGCAATTATTACCACAAGATTATGCATTTCCTTATTACAGAGACGATGCTATGCTATTATCATTTGGTTTAGAACCTTACGATTTAATGCTGCAATTATTGGCAAAAAAAGAAGATCCTTTTTCTGGAGGAAGAACCTATTACTCACACCCAAGTCTAAAGGATGGGGATAAGCCAAAAATTCCACATCAATCCTCTGCAACAGGAATGCAGGCAATTCCTGCAACTGGAGTTGCAATGGGTATGCAGTATAAAGAATTACAGGGAATTCCATATACTAATTCCGGCAAGAGTGAGATAATAAAACCACCACTAGTGGTGTGTTCGTTAGGAGATGCATCAATAACTGAAGGCGAGATTGCAGAAGCTTTTCAAATGGCTGCATTAAAGCAGTTGCCAATATTATATTTAGTTCAAGATAATGGCTGGGATATCTCAGCAAAAGAAGCTGAAACCCGAGCACAAAACGCTTTTGAATATGCACAAGGCTTTAAAGGCTTAGAAGCTATTTCAATTGATGGCGCAAATTTCGAAGAGAGCTATCAAGCTATTGAAAAAGTAATCAAAACCATCCGTAAAGAACGAAGACCATTTTTGGTTCATGCTAAAGTTCCGTTATTAAATCATCATACATCCGGGGTGCGTATGGAGTGGTATCGTGATGACTTGGATGAGGCTCGTTTACAAGATCCATATCCTGTTATAAAACAGCAATTACTAGCTAATGGATTTTCTAAAGCAGCAATTGAATCTATAGAAACTTCCACGAAAGCGAAAGTAGCATCAGACTATAAAAAAGCATTAAAAGCTGAAGATCCTGAACCTAAAGATCTATTTACACATGATTTTGCACCAACTCCAATAACTAAAGAAGCAGGAGAACGCTCACCAAAAGGCAATGAAAAAGTAGTCATGGTAGATTGCGCCTTATTCGCTGTTGAAGAATTGATGAAAAAGCATAAAGAGTGCTTATTGTATGGGCAAGACGTTGGCGGAAGACTAGGTGGTGTATTTAGAGAAGCAGCCACTTTAGCGCAAAAATTTGGTGACGATCGTGTGTTTAACACACCTATTCAGGAAGCATTTATTGTTGGTTCAACGGTAGGTATGAGTGCTGTTGGGTTGAAACCCATTGTCGAAGTACAATTTGCCGATTATATTTGGCCAGGCTTGAATCAGTTATTTACAGAAGTAAGTCGTAGTTGTTATTTGACAAATGGAAAATGGCCTGTAAGTATGATATTACGCGTGCCTATAGGTGCTTACGGTAGTGGCGGCCCTTATCATTCGTCTTCTGTTGAAAGTATTGTAACAAATATTCGAGGAATTAAAATAGCGTATCCAAGTAATGGCGCCGATTTAAAAGGCCTACTAAAAGCCGCTTATTACGACCCAAATCCTATAGTCATTTTGGAACATAAAGGTTTGTATTGGAGCAAGGTGCCAGGTACTAAAGGTGCAACCTCTATTGAACCCGCTGAAGATTATATATTGCCTTTTGGAAAAGCCTGGGTAATACAAGAGATTTGGAAACAAGAAGATGTTGAAACGGCAACTATTGTATGTTATGGCATGGGCGTACATTGGGCTATGAATGCTACTAAAGGATTTCGAAAACAAGTGGAAGTAATTGATTTAAGAACTTTATACCCTCTAGATGAAGATACTATTATGAAGTCTGTTAAGAAAACTGGTAAATGTTTAATAATTACTGAAGAACCCTCAAATAATAGTTTTGCATTGGCTTTAGCAGGAAAAATTCAACAACAATGCTTCAACTATTTAGATGCTCCAGTAATGACTATTGGTAGCGAAGACATGCCTGCGATACCTCTTAATTCAATTTTAGAACAAACGATGATTCCTTCAACCGAAAAGGTAAAGGCAAAGATTGAAGTGCTCCTGAATTATTAGATCAAAACACAACTAGCTCGAATGTCAGATTGAGCTAAACATATATAAATTATCAAAGTTTTCTAAAAACTAGAATTATGAAAATAAGAATACTAATTACTATTGTGTGCTGTCTAGCTATAAATAGAATCAGTTCACAAATACTGCTAAAACCAGATCGTGTTTTTGACGGAAAGGAACTACACGAAAATTGGGTGATTCTTGTTGAAGGTTATCAAATATCAAAAGTGGGGTTGGAAACGGCTTTCAAAATTCCTCAAGGTACCAAAGAAATTACGTTAAAAGGAATGACCGTAATGCCGGGAATTATAGAAGGGCATTCACATTTATTATTACACCCATATAATGAAACATCATGGAATGATCAGGTGCTAAAAGAGGCTCCGGTTGAACGTGCGATCAGAGGTGTTGTTCATGCCAAAAATTCATTGCTTGCAGGTATCACAACAATACGTGATCTTGGCTCAGAAGGTGCTGGCTATAGTGATGTTTATCTTAAAGAGAGTATCGAAAAAGGTATTGTGATCGGACCACGAGTATTGGCTGCTGGCCCTGCGATTGTTGCAACAGGTGCATATGGGCCAAAGGGTTTTCATGATGGTGTATCTATTCCTCTGGGCGCAGAAGAAGCAAGCGGTGAGCAAGAAACAGTAAAAACCGTGAGAAGACAATTAGGTAATGGTGCTGATTTCATAAAAATATATGCTGATTATCGGTGGAGAACTGGCGAAGCTTCCCAACCAACTTTCTCTCAAAAAGAAATTGAAGCTATGGTTGAAGCAGCTGAAAGCGCAGGGCGCTATGTAGTTGCACATGCAAGCACACCTGAGGGAATGCGAAGAGCAACTATGGCCGGTGTTGAAACCATAGAACATGGTGATGGCGGTACACTGGAAATCTTTGAATTAATGAAACAAAAAGGTGTCGCTTTTTGTCCTACAATTACGGCTGGTGAAGCCATTTCGATTTATAAAGGATGGGATAAAAATAGCGACCCTGATCCTGACCGCGTCATCAAAAAAAAGGCTTCTTTTAAATTAGCATTGATATCTGGAGTAAAAATCGTTTTTGGCGGGGATGTAGGCGTTTTTACTCATGGTCAAAACTATAGAGAATTTGAATTAATGGTTGCTTACGGAATGCAGCCGTTAAAAGTTCTACAATCGGCAACTTCAATGAATGCTAACATATTTCATTTAGATAAGCTCGGCCAAATAAGGAAAGGATTTATCGCAGACATTATTGCTATTGAAGGCAATCCTGTTATGGATATTTCAAACATGCGAAATGTTAGATTCGTTATGAAAAACGGTGAAATCTATAAAAATAAATGATTACCTTCCTTTAACTGCAAACTGAGTGATAATAATCGAAACAAAATATTTGTATCTTTAGCTTTCAAAAAATAACGTATTATGAGAGGAAGAGGCGGCTTAAAAATTCGATTATTAATTGGTGCAGGAATCATTTTATTTTCATTATTCAAATACTATTCGAATAGAGATACAAACCCATATACAGGCAAAAAACAAAGTATTGCCTTGACAACAGAAGAGGAAATAGCTATTGGTTTGCAAAGTGCACCTCAAATGGCACAACAACATGGAGGTTTATATCCTGACCAAAAAGCTCAGGATTTAGTTGATAAGGTTGGTGCCAGTCTTGTAAATAATAGTGTTGCCAGAGAAACACCTTATCGTTACGATTTTCATTTACTGAGAGACCCTAATGCTATTAATGCTTTTGCATTGCCCGGCGGGCAGATATTTATTACATATGCCCTATATTCAAAATTAGAAAATGAAGATCAATTGGCTGGCGTATTGGGTCATGAAATTGGTCATGTCATTGGTAGACATTCAGCTGAACGTATGGCAAATCAAGGCTTGACACAAGGGTTGATTTCTGGGGTTTTAGTAGGCGGTGGTGATGCGACAGGGCAAATGGCAGCAATGATCGGTAATGTTGTAAATATGAAATTTGGTCGCGGTGACGAACTAGAAAGTGATGATCTTGGTGTAAAATTTATGATAGATGCAGGCTATCAGCCAGAAGAAATGATAGGTGTAATGCAAATTTTAAAATCTGCAGCTGGCCCTAACAGAACACCAGAATTTCAAAGTACACATCCCGACCCTGAAAACAGAATAGAAAAAATAAAAGAAGCCATTCAAAAGTATCGTAAATAGTGTAGATTATTTACGATACCCTGAACTTGATTCAGGGTCTTATAGACAAAACTTAAATTTAGTAAAGGTCTATAAACTGTAACATTTTTTATTTTTTAGCTACTCATAGTTAAACGGTATTTATAAGATATTTGTTTTATTCATTAATCAAAAATCAAAATTATGAGTTTCGGAGGCGCAGTTTCTGCAATGGTAACTTCTCTAAAAAACAATAAACGCCCTAGAGTAAGTGCATTCAAAAAAATGGAAGGGTATAAAGATGTTAAGTATAAAAAAGGAACTATAGACAAAATAGCGAGCCCGCAACAACTTAGGGAAATACGGGAACGACTGCAACAGGAAAATAAACGAGATTCACTTATCAAAATTATTTCAATCACTTCCATCATCATCATTCTATATATTCTCTTTAACTTTGTAAAGTTTTAAAAGTGAAAACTTATGATGAATCCCTGGCATGAGGTCAATGTGGGTGAAAATGCTCCAGAAATAGTTACCGGAATTATTGAAATCCCAAAAAACACACGTGCAAAATACGAGTTAGATAAAGAAAGTGGTATGTTAAAATTAGATAGGGTATTGTACTCTGCTATGTACTATCCTGCCAATTATGGTTTTATACCACAAACTTATTGTGACGATAATGACCCGTTGGATATTGTTATTCTATCTCAAATTGACATACAACCCATGTGCTTGGTAAATGCGAAGGTCATTGGCGTAATGCGTATGCTAGATGGTGGTGAAATGGATGATAAAATTATCGCTGTTGCGGATAATGATATGAGTGTGAATCATATTAATTCTATTGATGAACTTCCTCGGCACTTTTTTAGAGAATTGAAAAATTTCTTTGAAGATTATAAAAAACTCGAGCATAAGGAAGTCGTTGTCGAAGATTTTCAAAATAAGGAAACGGCTATTGAAATTGTTAAGCAAAGTATTATTGATTATAATAATAAGTTTAGAAAATAAAAAAGAGAAGTAAAAACTTCTCTTTTTTATTTTCTAACAATTTTCAACTTGCTCTTTTTGAATTAAGAGCATCTGAAATTATTTTGTAAGTATCATTTGCTTTAGACATTTCTGCATATTCTAAAGCTGTAAATCCTCGGTTGGATTTAGTTTTTAATTTTGCACCTTTAGCAATTAATAAATTTACAATTTCTACTCTGTTGTATCTCGCAGCATACATTAGGGGGGTCATTCCTACAGATTTTTGATTAATATCAGTCCCAGCAGCAATCATACTTTTTACAGCTTCAATATTACCTGTAGTTATTAATTTACAAAAAGTATTGACTTCGAGTGTCATTACAACCTCATTATTTGAAGTTTCAATTGGTTCATTGAAAGTTAAAGACGCCGCGCTAACAGCAATTCCTGAAACCAAGGCTAACGATAAAAATAATTTTTTCATGATGTTTGTTTTAGATTATATACTAAAGGACGACAACTCTAATAACTTTGTTACTTACTTTAACATTGATTAACTCAACTTTAACTCCATTATAATGAACTGTTAAAATGTCTTAAAATAAATAATAAGTGTCAAAATAAAGAAATATTTTTAACCATGATAAACTCAAAAATTAGCATTTTAAATTAGTATTTTTGTACTAACAAACATGCACTTTAAACAAAATGAACAAGAAAGTTATTTTAATAATTTTAGATGGATGGGGAATTAATCCAAACCCCGAAGTTTCTGCAATTGCAAAAGCACATACTCCCTTTATAGATTCATTATACACTAAATATCCAAATGCTACATTAAGAACTGATGGTTTACATGTGGGTTTACCTGAAGGTCAAATGGGTAATAGTGAAGTGGGACATATGAATTTAGGTGCTGGAAGAATCGTATATCAAGATCTGGCAAAAATTAATCTAGCAGTTAAAAAAGAAGAATTAGCAAATGAACAAGTTTTAAAAGATGCTTTTAATTACGCCAAACAAAATAATAAAAATGTTCATTTTTTAGGATTGGTTTCTGACGGTGGAGTGCATTCTCATATCAATCATATTAAAGGTTTGGTAAAAGCTGCTGGTGCCAGTGGTGTTCAAAGTTTTGTTCATGCATTTACTGACGGTAGAGATGTTGATCCACAATCTGGAATGGATTTCATCAGTGATTTGCAGGAATTTTTACCAAATCACAATTGTCAATTAGCATCTATAATTGGTCGTTATTATGCGATGGATAGGGACAAACGTTGGGAACGTATAAAACTGGCTTATAATTTGATTGTAAAGGGTATTGGAACTAAAGCTACCAATGCAAAAAGAGCGATTCAAGATAGTTATGATGAAGAAATTACAGATGAATTCATCAAACCCATTGTAATGGTTGATGACAACGAGCAGCCAATAGCGCCCCTAAAAGAAGATGACGTTGTTATTTTTTTCAATTTTAGAACAGATAGAGGTCGTCAATTAACACAAGCCTTATCTCAGGAAGATTTTCATGAATACAATATGCATAAATTGAACTTGTATTATGTGACTATGACTAATTATGATGATACCTATAAAAATGTTAATGTTATATATCCTAAAGAAGATTTAACTCAAACTTTGGGTGAAGTTTTAGAAAAACATAACAAAAAACAAATTAGAATTGCTGAAACAGAAAAATATCCGCATGTTACTTTTTTCTTTTCCGGTGGTAGGGAGAACGAATTTAAAGGTGAAAAACGTTTGATGTGCCCTTCCCCGAAAGTTGCTACCTATGATTTACAACCAGAAATGAGTGCTCAGGATATTACAGACGCTATCATCCCCGAGCTTAAAAAGCAAGAAGCTGAATTTATTTGTCTAAATTTTGCAAATACTGATATGGTTGGTCATACAGGAGTATTTGAAGCTGCCGTCAAGGCTGCTGAAAAAGTTGACGAATGCACAGAAAAAATAGTAAATACAGCTTTAGAAAACAATTATACTAGCATTATAATTGCAGACCATGGTAATAGTGAAACTATGATTAATGAAGATGGTTCACCAAATACAGCACATACAACGAATCCTGTTCCAATTATATTAGTTGATAAAGACATTAAAAATATAAAAAGTGGAATACTGGCAAATATTGCTCCAACTATTTTAGACCTTATCGGAATAGAAAAACCAGCAATCATGACAGAAGACTCCTTGTTATAAATTTATTTTAATGAAAAATCTATTCCTCTTTTTACTTTTGTTTTCCTTGCCACTTTCCATTACGGCTCAAAAAGAGACTGTTTCTCAAAATAGAGCAGAATATATAGGTATAAAAACAAAAGCTTTTTTTAAACAGCAACCTCATGTTGAATGGTTTGTTGAAAGTTACGACGATTATGATTTAGATCAAAAAACAATTAAAAAGATTAAAAAGCACCTCGACGGAATTACAATTAAAGTATTTATGTCGGTTTGGTGTCATGATAGTCATCGTGAAATTCCAAGATTATATAAAATTTTAGAAGCGGCAGATTTTAATGAGAATAACATTCAAATTATTGCTTTAAACAGAGCAAAAAAAACACCAAATAATTTACAAGAAGGGTTTGATATAAGACGAACTCCAACAATTATTTTCTATAAAAACAGTAAAGAAATTTCTCGATTTGTTGAACACCCTCAAAGGAGTTTAGAAAAAGATATCCTTAAAATTTTAAGTGGCAAAAATTATAAACATGCTTATTTCAAGTCTTTATTGGAGTAATTTATTGTTTATTCTTTCAATAAAGTAGAATAGTTTAAATTTGCAAAAAAATTAAAAAAGGAAATGCTACCAAAAAATCATTTAATTATTGCTGTTGATTTTGATGGAACGATCGTAGAGGATGCTTATCCTGAAATTGGTAGTCCAAAAATATTTGCATTTGAAACCTTAAAAGAACTGAGAGATGATGGTCATCGTTTGATCTTATGGACTTATAGAAACGGAAGTAGATTAGATGACGCGGTAGAATATTGCAAAAAAAACGGAATCGAATTTTATGCTGTAAATAAAAATTATCCTGAAGAAGTTTTTGAAGGACGTGTAAGCAGAAAAATTAACGCTGATCTTTTTATTGATGATAGGAATATTGGTGGTATGCTAGGATGGGGTGAAATTTACAGGCTTATTACAAATAAACCTGAAATCCTTTTAAGAAAAAAAGTTAAGAAAAGAGGATTCTGGCGTTTTTAAACAAGTACGATGATTAAAATAAAGACAAAAGAAGAAATTGAGCTAATGCGCGAAAGCGCATTAATAGTTTCTGAAACATTAGGAATACTCGCAGCAGAGGTAAAACCTGGTGTTACGACCTTATACTTAGACAAATTAGCTGAAGAGTTTATTAGAGACCAAAAAGCCGAACCTGGATTTTTAGGTTTATATGATTTTCCTAATACTTTATGCATGAGTCCTAACGCTCAGGTAGTACATGGTATTCCTAATAATAAACCCTTAGAAAGTGGTGATATTATTTCCATAGATTGTGGTGCTTTAAAAAATGGTTTTTACGGTGATCATGCCTATACTTTTGAAGTTGGTGAGGTTGCTGAAGAAACTAAAAAGTTATTGCAGGTAACTAAAGAAAGTTTATATGTAGGTCTTCGAGAATTCAAGGCCGGTAACAGAGTTGGTGATGTTGGTTTTGCAATTCAACAATATTGTGAATCTTATGGTTTTGGCGTAGTTCGTGAATTGGTAGGTCATGGTCTGGGCAAAAAAATGCATGAAGATCCAGAAATGCCCAATTACGGTAAACGTGGTAGAGGTAAAAAATTTAGTGAAGGTATGGTGGTCGCTATTGAGCCAATGATAAATTTAGGAACTTATAAAACAAAACATCTAAAAGATGGTTGGACAATTTTAACTGCTGACGGAAAACCTTCTGCACATTTTGAACACGATGTTGCTATTGTAAATGGTAAACCAGAATTGCTTTCTACTTTCAAATATGTATATGATGCATTGGGGATTGAGAGCGATGAAGAAGACGAATTTCGTCAAGTTAAGCTCACCGTTTAATATTGAAACTCTTTAAATACATACTCAATACAATTCCACGTCCTTTTTTGATAAAAGCTAGTTATTGGATGAGGCCAATATTTGCTTTTTATCTTAAAGGATCAAGATATACAGACCCAATTGATGGAAAAAGTTTTAGAAAATTTTTACCATATGGATATGACCAACAAAGACCAAACGTATTATCTCCTAGCACATTATCTTTAGAACGTCACCGACTCTTATGGCTATATTTACAAAACGAAACCGACTTTTTCAAACCTGAACTAGTTTCAGGTTCTTTAAAAAAAGATACCGATGAAACAAGTTCAGCATTAAAAGTACTGCATATGGCGCCAGAGCAATGTTTTTTAAAGCGATTTCAGAAGTTGAAACATATAGATCTGATAACCGCTGATCTCTACTCACCAATTGTTGATGTAAAAGCTGATATTTGTGATCTGCCATTTGAAAATGACCATTTTGATATCATTTTTTGCAATCATGTGTTAGAACATATCGTTGATGATAAAAAAGCTATGCAAGAGCTTTATAGAGTACTTAAAAAAGGAGGTATGGCTATTCTGCAAATTCCACAAGATTATTCAAGAAAAGTGACCTACGAAGATTTTAGTATTACTTCCCCGGAAGATCGTGCAAAACATTTTGGGCAATATGATCATGTTCGTGTTTATGGTAGCGATTATTTTGACAGGCTAAGAGCCGTTGGCTTTAAAGTTGATGAAGTAAATTATTCTAAAAAACTTTCTGAAAAAGAAATTGATACCTATAGATTAATGAAGAATGAGATATTACCTGTGTGCATTAAATGACAAAGTCATCCTGAACTTCCTGCCCGTCCGGCAGGCGGGGTTTCAGGATCTTATTATCTCTTTTTGTATTCTGACTACTGCGAAGAATTTATTTTTTAATAGTTCTGTGTAAGATTCTTCGACTTGTTTCACAAGGTACTTTCAATGAAAATATATTTTCATTTCAGTAATGCTCAGAATGACATTTACTCTAATTCTTTAATCTCACTTGATTCAATCCAACCAATTTTACCATCGGCTATTTTTATTCTATTCCAGCCATCAAGGCTTTCTAACAGTTCAACTTTAGTGCCTTCATGTAATTCAAAACTAATCTCACTGGCATTTGTTGGAGCACTTTTAACATCGGATTGTTGTGCAAAAATAATTGCCGTTTTATAGCTCTTAGTATAATTGTAATTATTATAAGCAAATAAAACTGTAATAATTATAAAAAATGCACTTATAACACTTGAAAGAAAGTAAAAACGTTTATTCACTGAACTATATGAAAAGTGGTATAATAAGAAGAGAATAGCGAATAAGAAAGATAACGCGACGGCACTATAAGCCCAAGTATTATAATTAAATTTATGAATCACACTTTTAGAGAATTTTTGCCCAATAGTTTTCGGTAAGGCTTCAATATTATCGATAGTCATTCGCTTTGCAAAGCTTAAATTATATTTTGCATCTTCATGATTTGGGTTAAGTAATAAAGCCTTTTCATAATAATAAATTGACGGAGCTACTTGATTTGTTTTATAATAAGCATTTGCCATATTATAATATAGGTCATCAGATTGTACGTTACTGTTTTCTATCTCTTTATAAATTACTAACGCTTCTTCATATTTTTCTATCTGGTATAATTTATTGGATTGGACAAATAAACTATCCACAGATTGAGCCAACAAGGAGCCAGATATTATTAAGAATAGTATAGTTAATTTTCTTTTCATATTTATGAGATGCCGAAACCCCGCCTGCCGGATGGCAGGAAGCTCAGCATTACGCCTAATTATAATTGTTTATCGATTTTGGAAATCACTTCTTTTGCTTTATCATACTCCTGTTGCATCATCACATTTGATGTTGGTGTATACCGTGCATAATCACAATCATCTAAAACTTTCAAAAAGTCTACAATTATTGATTCATCAACATTTTTATGCTTCAAAATATCAGCTATTTTATCTTTACTGATATCTGATGTTTCTACCTGTAATTTCGCTTTCAGGTAATTATGTAAAGCCTTTTCTAAGGCAATATAAAATTCCTCTTTTTTACCTAGCTGTTTCTTAGCTTCTGATAAATATTTTCTAGCTAAGCGATCTGCTTTTCTACGTTTATTCCCAACTACGTCACTATCTCTTGCCTGTTTTTGCTTACCAATAAATATCCCTAATGGAATAGAAAATAATGGTAAAATTAACAAGGCATAGAATAAGTTAGAGTTTAAAAAATCTTCTTTTTTACCAATTGGCTCAAAATGTGAGGAACTACTTATATATCGAATATTATTACCAGTACTAATAACATCTCTTTTTACTATTGTATTCGTATCATCAGACAGCGGTGTTTTACCTTGCGGGGCATTCATAACTATAGCATCTGAAGTGACGGTTTTGTATTTTTTGTCTTTCAAACTAAAGTAAGAAAAAGATACAGGAGGAATCTTGTATTTTCCTCTATATTGGGGTACTACTGTATATTGATCATATACTTTACCTCTTAATCCGCTAAGATTCGTTAAAATATTTTCTTTATGCTCAGGCTCATATCGCTCCAAACCGTTGGGGGTTTCGATCGTTGGTAGGTCAATAAGTTTTAAATTTCCCTTACCAGAAACTTCTACTTTAATTTGAGCAGATTCATTTGCCTTCAATTCTATTTTACTTGTAGTTACGTCAAAATTGAAATCACCAACAGCACCGGAAAAATTAGCCGGTTTGTTTTCTTGCGGCAGCCCTTTAGCATTCACAAATCGAGTCCCCGTTGTAACAG
>Ga0209344_10002220_pt1 | contig 22239 bp, 13 predicted proteins | sample Cruoilmetagenom6_FD_187293 | JGI IMG/M metagenome (GOLD analysis project Ga0209344, IMG submission 187293) | Oil polluted marine microbial communities from Coal Oil Point, Santa Barbara, California, USA - Santa Barbara Oil Seep Sample 6 (SPAdes)... | ecosystem: Environmental > Aquatic > Marine... | reverse complement strand
AAACGAGATGTCTACCTTGTCGGCCTCCAGTCGCATGATGAAAATTGGGTTCACGCTGACCTTGGCCTCCGTCAATTCCAGCAGTTTTCCTGTATTTGCGTCGGCGCCACCTGCGCTGACTGCACCCCGACGACGTGAGGGTCGGTTTTTTTTCTTAACTTCAGCCACGAAATCGCCGCGGTAATTGTTGTCAAATACACGTTCGGCGTATGGCTTATCTCTTAGCAAATGCCGGATCGAACGGATGGACATATTTTTACAATTGTCAGGCCCGATGAAGAACGGTGAACCAGACGCATCCGACAGTTCAGCCCAGCCATCCGGAAACTGTTCAAAGAAATGATCCAGCCATGGGCCGAGTACCGTATCACCAAGATGGTCGAGAAGTGCATTGACGGTCTCGGGTTCATTCACAACGTCCGCCAACAAGGGTTCCTGTCCGTAGATATCCGCTGCAAGGCTATAAGGGGCCGACATCTGTAGAAGGGGCGCAACACCGGACAGATCCTGTGCCGCGCTCAAGATTCCGTCAATTGCCGCGGGCACACCAGTTGTGAAATCAGGGGTGCCCAACTCGTGCCAGTTGTCTTTGTTAATCAGGGTTTCATCCGGATCGGATCCAGGTGGAAATTTGTCAGGGTACATCATTTTCTGACCCAATGGTTCGCAGGTCCAAGCATAGAGGGCCCAGGTCATGTACAATTTGTTCACACCCAAAAGGCGACATACAGTGAAGTTCACCCTCACATAGCGATATGGATCTTTGTGATAAAATTCGTGGGATTCGATCCCATAAAGATCATTCAAAATTGCCAGGCCCAGCATGTGAACCGAGGCCGTCGAATGCACCTTGTCGCTTGGTGCAAGCTGCTTGAAACTTTCGTCAAAGTCGCCAGCGATTGCAGCACCGAATACTTTTGCCATATCTTCTTTGGCGTCCGCATCGCCAGCCTGCCAGCTCTGCAACAGGTGGAGACCATCCGGGAAGCCGTAGTTTTCAATCTTGGTCATAACCTTGCCCATTGTTTAGTTCGAAAGCCGCCCTCCATAAGGCAATGATGATATTATCGAATATGTTATTCAAAAATGGATTTATAGAATATACCCATTGTTAATAAACTAATGGATCCAATAAGTGAGAACCCATGCCCAAGTTTCCCGGAGGTGCCTTACTACAGGGATTTAGTATTGAACGTGGTTCGTCTGTCCCAATCTATCGCCAACTTGATGCTGCACTGCGCAGGGTGATCCTGGATGGTACACTTCAGCCGGCCCGGAAACTGCCATCGACACGTGATTTGGCCCAGGAACTCGGCGTGTCCCGCATCACCGTGAAATCTGTCTACGAACAATTGGTGGCCGAAGGTTATGCACAAGCCCGAACCGGCGCAGGTACCTTTGTCGCGGAAGGTCTAAATCTGGAAACGTCGCCAAAAGTCCGGCCAACGCCTAGCATTGCCAACGCACCAACCATCCGAATTCCTGATCAGGCCACCGCAATCATGTCGTCCAAAGCCAGCGCTCGCCATGGAGAGATTAAGGCTTTTCGCCCGGGGGTTCCTGCGTTGGACCTGTTCCCTGTCAAAACCTGGAACAAGTACATTCAAGAGGCGACGGTAAGTAGGGGTCGCTATCACTTGAGCTATGGTCATCTTCAAGGTGACCCGGCACTGTGCCGATCAATTGCGAAACATCTAACGGATGCGCGTGGCATGCAGGTGGATTCGAGCCAGATCATCATCACTTCTGGTGCGCAGCAGGCCTTTGTTCTTATCGCATTTGTCCTAATGCAGAAGGGCGATACTGTTTGGTACGAAAATCCCGGTCACATCGCGGGCAGGGACGTGATGCAGATCATGGGGGCCAGTGTGTCGCCCGTTCCAATCGATGATGAAGGTCTGGATCTGACTTTTGCCAAGGCGCATTACCCAAAGCCCAAAGTTATTTTCACGACCCCATCCCACCAGCAACCATTGGGAACAACGATGAGTCTGGCACGACGGCTTGCGCTGCTCAATTATGCACAAAGCAACGATGCCTGGATCATTGAAGACGATTTTGACAGTGAATTCAGGTATCGAGGCCGGCCGTTACCAGCGCTCAGTGCACTTGATAGCGAGCGCCGGGTTTTTTACGTCGGAACTTTTTCAAAATCAATGTTCGCAGCCATGCGCCTGGGGTACATTGTTGTGCCGCCTTCCCTCGTCGAACCGTTTGCCAAAGCCAAAAACCTGCTAGGGCAAAGTTCTTCTGCCGTCGTGGAACAAGCCCTTTCACAGTTCATGGATGACGGGCGTTTTGTCGAACATATCCGCAGAATGCGGCGCGTTTATCAGGCGCGCCGCGATGCGTTGTTTGAATGTCTGGCGACCGATTGTGCGGACTACCTTGCGCCGCAGCCAACCGATGCCGGCATGCACATGCTGGCCTGGCTAAAAGGCGGTTTGGATGAGCTGACCGTGCACCATGCCCTGCTGGAAGCTGGAATTGAGTCTTTACCTCTGTCTGTATATTCGATGAGCCCAATCAACCGCCCGGCCCTTGTTCTGGGTTTTTCAGGCGTCAGCGAAAAGCACATGCCGAAAGCGGTAAAACAAATGTCCAGAACGCTGGAGCAAATTGCAAAACCGGGTGAATCGTAAACCAACGAGGTCGTGTCGCAGTTCAATTGCTGGCCGGTTTCTGGGTGCGCGATGTTCTCAATTCCAGATCTAGTGATACGCATTGCAAGCATGGTTCACTCTCCTCATTTCATGCAGGGACAATCTCCGAAACCCAATAAATGATTGTAAATCAAATATTTAGTTTCACGCGGGTCCAACCGTACTACGGTCCCCCACGGGAGATTTATTATGAACGTATTTTCTATTTTTTTGGTTTTCGTTTAACCCTTGCAGTCCTGACCAGTCTGCTGCTGCAACAGTCGGCAGCATTTGCTCAAGACACTTCAGTCTACCGTCTGAAAAACGCCGACAGCGGCATGTATTTGACGCGAGAATATAGCGGTAGAAGAGACGGAGAACGCGACGTTCACCTAGCAAACCTCGATTCGGCAGATGACTCGTTCCTTTGGCATCTACGGGATTTTGAAGAGGGCGAATCGCAAATCATACATGTTAAAACCGGCTTGGCTTTACAAGAATATCAAAACTCGGCAATGGTTTGGGGGTCTGATTTTGATAGTGACGAGCAGTTTTGGGACATTCGCGGACCCATGTTCAAAACACTTTTTGTTAATTCATCGACGGGGATGGCCCTGGCGCAAACGGATGGAAAATGGCTTGGCCCAACATCGGAAATAGGTAGCGCAAGTTCGGTGTGGGAACTCGAGCATATTGACGACGATTTTGACCTGTTTCAACTCTACCTGGTGTCGATCAGATGCATAAAGCCTTCGACAGGTAAAGACGGCGCGACAGATGTTCTGTTCGCAGCTGTTGAATTCGCAGTAGAAACTGGAATCGCCGTGGGGGCTGGTGGTTCTTCTGCTGCAGCGACAGCTGGTTTCAAGGCCGCAGCAAAGGCAGTCGCCAAGAAAGCACTCAAGTCCATTGCGTCGCCGATGAAAACCATTAAGGCAAAAATGAAATCTCTTGGCCCGGATGGGGTCGCTGCAATGCTCGCCAAGAAGGCAATCAAAAAAGGTGCCAAAGCAACTGCCCTGTCGGCCAGCAATGAAATCTTTGATGATGACGCTGATACCATAACCGAACTCATCTTTGATCAGGTTTACGGGACAAGCCCGGACGATCCGCGAATTGATGTCAATCGGAACTCGGTATGGCCAAACGGAGGAACCTCTCATCGGGAAATATCTTCCCAGCAAACATTTGAATTGAATGTCAGTTTCGTTTTCCCCAGAAAAAATGGGCTGCGCATTGACCTGGTAGAGTATGACGTGGCCAACGATGACGACAGCCTCGGCTTTGTCGAGTTCAGCCCAAATGAATTAGAGGACGACTATTATACCTTTAGAAAGCGTATTGCGCACCAGGATGAAAAAAGTCTCTACGAGCTGGTATTCGCTATTGAACGTGTTGGAGCGAGAGAACGTGACAGGCTTGATGATCTGGTGGAAGAAGCAGCGATAGGCAGAGAGCTGAAGGAGCAGGCAAGGTGGAATGCATTGACACCTGCGCAACAGGCACATGAATTAGATTTGGAGGCGCAGGCATACGCGCGATGGTCAAATCTTATGGATGAGGTGGAGAAACAGGACAGATGCTTCGACTTCGAAGAATTCGAACACTACTATTACTACGATCCATATAATGACGCACCATATGAGCGGGATGTTTACGATCAATACGAGCTAGAATGCGGCTAATTGAACGCCAGGCCTTAAGGGTGGCTCGAATGGCTGGGTGTAACGGCAAAAGACCAAACTTGAGCCCGAGGTTGATAGGCGGGTGGCGTCATGATTTCCGTTGGAATGTAGGCCCGCTCGATTGCAAATGCCCTTTCGGCTAAGTGTGATCCTCGATGATCAGATCGCTTGCTTTCTCGCCGATCATGATGGCCGGTGCATTGGTGTTGCCGGAAACGATTTCCGGCATGATCGAACAGTCCGCTACGCGTAATCCACGTATCCCGTGAACACGCAGACGCGCATCAACAACAGCATCCTTGCCATTGCCCATCTTGCAGGTGCCCGTGGGGTGATAGATCGACGCGGTGTTGTTGCGCGCCCAATCCAGAGTGGCACCATAATCGTTGATGTCCAGATCTGCGTGTGGGCGGAATTCTTCGGAAATTTTTGACGTCATTGGCGCGTGGCGTGCGATGCGGCGTGCAATGTTCACACCTGTTACGACAGTCTGACAATCCGTCTCGGTCGAAAGGTAATTCGCGATGATTTTGGGATACCTACGCGGATTGGCGCTGTTCAGGCGAATTTCACCTCGGCTTTCGGGACGAAGCTGGCAAACCGACATGGTGAATGCCGAAAATTTGTCGGCCCCTTTCCCAGGGTTTTCGGCCGAAAGCGGCTGTACGTGGAACTGGATATCCGGTGTTTCTATATCTTCGCGTGTTTTTAGAAAGCCGGTGGCGAGGCTGGCTGCCATCGTCATTGGGCCTGCCCGAAACATCAGATATTTCAAACCGATTTTTGCCTGCCCGAACAGCGAGCTGACCTCGTCGTTCAGAGTTGGCTCATTACATTTATAAACAAGGCGCGCCTGCAGGTGGTCCTGCATACCTTTGCCAACACCATAGAGGTCTTGTTCAACCTTAATCCCATGTTCCGACAATTGGTCGGCCTCGCCAATACCAGACAGCATAAGCAATTGAGGAGAGTTGATTGCACCACCACAAAGCACGATTTCGCGCCCGGCTTCGATCCGCTGTTGTTTGCCTGCCCGATCTCTGTAGATGACCGCCGTTGCACGGTTGTCGGTGATTTCGATTTTGTCGACTTGCGCACGCGTGATAATTTGCAGGTTTTCGCGTGACTTGACCGGATTCAGATAGGCGACCGCGGAACTACATCGTCGCCCATTGCGTGCGGTCAGTTGGAAAAATCCAACACCTTCCTGATCGGCGCCGTTGTAATCGGGGTTAAATTTGTATCCTGCCGCCTGTGCCGCGGCGACCCACGCATCCGTAATAGGACGCTGAATGCGCATGTTAGACACTGATAATGGGCCTTGATCACCATGAAATTCGTCTGCGCCACGTTCATTCTTTTCTGAACGCTTGAACAGCGGTAAAATATCTTCCCATGCCCAACCTTCGTTGCCCATTTGGCGCCAGCGATCATAGTCTTGAGGTTGCCCACGGACGTACAGCAAGCCGTTCAGGGAAGACGACCCACCCAGTACTTTACCACGTGGCCACTCAATTGATCGGCCATTCAACCCTGGATCAGGTTCCGTTTTATAACACCAGTCGACTGATGGATTGTGGATGGTTTTGAAATAACCCACGGGAATGTGAATCCAAGGGTTCCAATCGCGCCCACCTGCTTCCAACAAGACGACTTTCTTAGAGGGTTCAGCGCTCAGGCGGTTAGCCAAGACACATCCGGCTGACCCTGCGCCTACGACAATATAGTCGGGTTTGTTCGTCGTCATTTTGGGGTCCTCCTCGGGTGAGCTTCGAGCTTTCTCAAGTTCTGCTTGCAAAGTTGACCATAATTCATTAAAAATGATACTACAAGTCTCAATAATAAACAAATAGGGAGTTTTTTTCATGAAGGTAACTGACAAGCTGGGCCAGGTGTCGCGGCGTGACTTTTTCCGTGTGGCCGGCCGCTATGGTCTGTCTTCGACTCTGCTTGCAGCCGGTGGTTTTGGTGGGGCGATGAGCCTCGGCAATCTGGCCAGCGCTGCTGAATCCAACTACGATAAGCGGTTCACCAAAGAGGCAAAGCACACGCTGAAATTCGGTGCGGCCGGTTTCAATCCACGCAACCTGTTGATCGAACGCGCCGGAGCCTTGGAATTCGCCCGTGACCTCGAATCACGTACAGATGGTGAGATTCGTGTTGAATTCATCGGTGACAACCAGCTTTGCGGTCAGGTTTCATGTGTGGAGAAAGCACAGCTAGGCATCATCGACATTTATGCCGCGTCAACTCAGAACTCAGCGGGCGGCGCACCTTACCTGAATATACTGGATTACGCTTACATGTTCCCGGGCCGGGCGTCGCAGTATCATTTCCTCTACAGCCCTGAATCACAGCGCATCCTGCGTGACCCGTATGAAAAACGTCACGGTCTGAAGTTTCTCTTCAGCCACTGTGAACTTCGTGGTCTGCAAATGGGTAAAACGTTTGCCGACAAGCCAACGGTTACAAAACTGGAAGAACTGTTCGGCACCAAAAACCGCGTCACGGGCACCCAACTGGGCCGCATCGCGATGCAACAGCTAAATCTGAATCCGGTTCCGGTTGCATGGGAAGAAACACTCGACGCTCTGAAAACCGGCCTGATCGATGGTGCAGAAACATGGGCATCGGCCGTGGCCTACGCCAACATGGCGCCAGTGGTTGAACAGTCAGTCGACCTGAAATTCTTCTGTGGCACCGAACACACTGCCATGAACGGCAAAGTTTTTGATGGACTTAGCGGCGAACTGCAGGATGCGGTGTTGGAGTCGTCCTATTGGGCGCAAGTTCATGTACAGGCCGCAAACGAAGCGGCGTTGGTCAAAACTGTTGGTTTCTCGGATCCACAACTGCCGGGCACGATTTTTGACAAAGAAGGCGTGCGCAATGCATTCCTAGCCGACGATCAGATCAAAATGGCCGAGGAAATGTGTTCGCCGGAGTTCAACCCGGAACCATGGACACAGTGGCGCGAACGCCTGAACAAATGGGCGGGCGGCATCGATACCTATTCCGAAATTCACCGCATCGCACGCGAAGTTCCGGCAAACATGTTGCCTGAGAACGTCGAACCACGGCGTTGGTGGAAAGCCTGATAAAACCCGGTGTGGCGGCGGGCATTGTTCCTGCCGCCACATTTGTATGAAATGAAACGTGTAGGCCCAATTTAAACGGCCTAGGGAGGGACGTGTCATGAATTCTGTTTTTAGCGAAATTTCTGAAATTTTCAGTGCGGTGTTAGCAAACGACGCCTGGATGATTAGTGAATCACTGAACGGTCCAGGCGCATGGGTTGTGGGGGCTTTTGCAACAATATTGGGTGGGCTCCTTTTTCTTATACTTTACAAGCGTTTTCCGTGGTTCGAACGGAACTTCGAACGCTCAATCATGGTCTCGACGTACCTTTTGATTGGCACGATCATTTTTGTCGAAGTGTTCCGTCGCTTTGCCCTGAATGTTCAGGCCCCTTGGTCCACAACATTACCACCATTCCTGTTCCTGATCATGACGTGGGCGGGTTGTGCGTATAATGTGAAATTGCGGACACATCTCGCGTTTGCCGAGTTCCGCACTAACATGCCAAGGCCCATGCAATTCGCGTGTTTAACCTTGGACTTTCTTCTTTGGGTTGGGTTTTCTTGGATCATTGTTGTGACGTCTACGAAAGTCGTGGCCAACTCGGCCGCGAATTTTCAGATCCTTTTGGGCACTGACAACGTGTTGCAGTGGTGGTTCCTCACGGCAGTACCGCTGAGTTTCATTCTGATCACGGCACGTTCGATGGAAAACTACCTACAAGACATTGCGAACTTGCGCAGCGGTGAACCGCTGATCAAGCAAGCATCAATCGGCGAAACGTGAGGGGGGCGGATTTATGACAGACGGAACTTGGATCACGTTGATTTCGATTGGCGTAACAATTTTCTTCATGCTGGGCGTGCCGGTGTTTTTGGTCATTGGATATTGGGTGATCGGCATGAGCCTTCTTTTGGGGCTCCCACTTCTAAACACCGGCGCCGCATTGGGCGACGTTTTCAGTGACGGGTTTGCCCTTCTGGCGATGCCACTTTTCATCCTGACCGGGGACTTGATTAATCGTTCTGGCATTGCCAAACGATTGTCGGATTTCGCCTATTCGTGCCTTGGGTGGTTACGTGGTGGATTGGCTATGGCAAGCCTCGGCGCGTGCGGTCTTTTTGCCGCTATATCAGGGTCTAACTCTGCGACAACGGCAACAATCGGTTCGATGTTGCACCCCGAAATGGTGAAGGGTGGTTATGACGAAAGGTTCTCGGCGGCAACAGCAGCAGCAGGTGGCACCGTTGGGATTATCATTCCTCCTTCGATCATCTTCATTGTGTATGGCTTTTTGCTTAACCTTCCCATTTCCGAGCTGTTCGTCGCTGGGATCATCCCTGGTTCTATGATGGTTTTCGCGATGATGCTGACCGCATTCATCATTTGCACCAAAAACGGCTGGGGATACCTGATCAAACTTGAACTCAGCCGGGTTATCAAAACCGGTATTGGCGCATGGCTTGGTTTCTTTGCCATCGGTTTGGTGCTTTGGGGCATTTACACCGGCAAATTCTCACCCACCGAAGCGGCGGGTGTGACGGTTGGGTTTTGTATCATCGTTGGATTTATTTGCCTGCCCATTCACAAAATGATGGGCGCCAAAAGTGAAGATACGCCTGCGTCCGAACGCAGCATGGCCGAGATGTTGGTTGTTCAGGGCTTTGGCCCGCTTGAACTTCCTTCAATTACCATGCGGTCGGCCCAGATTGCCGGAATTCTCGCGCCGCTGATTGCCGTATCTGTTGTGATGCAACAAATCCTGTCGGTCTTGGGTGCACAGGAAATTATCGGTGACTTTGTACGTGGCATGGGCGGTTATTATGCGGTTCTCTTTACTTCGATGGCGATCGTGTTCGTCTGCGGCATGGTATTGGAAAGCCTTCCGGTGACTATCATTCTTGCACCGATCCTGGCCCCGATTGCACATTCCGTAGGGGTTGAGCCGGTACAGTTTGCTGTGGTCTTCTTGGTTGGTGCTTCAATCGGGTTCATTACCCCCCCTTACGGGTTGAATCTTTATGTTGCCTCTGGGGTAACGGGCGTTCCTTATTTCAGATTGCTGCGTTACACAGTGCCGTATCTGTTTGCATTGCTCACTGTGTGGATTATCGTGGCATTGGTACCAACACTCTCGACGATCCTGATCCCGGCGCCGAATTAAACCGGGAAGATCAACAAAAGTAACGAGGCGCAAATGAAAGACGACAATGATAAGGACGGAGCAATCCCAACTAATCTACGTCTTTTGCTTGTTCTCGAAGCAATGGCAAAGGCCGGGGTGCCTGTGACACCCACTGAGGTGAACCAGTCCCTTGGCCTTCCCAAACCTACCATCCATCGTCTGTTCACCACCCTCGAAAAAGAAGGGTTTATTCAGCGCGAAATTGACGGCCGTGGATTTTCACCGGGCCTGCGTTTGCGAAAGATGTCGACAGGCATATTGTCGTCATTGCGGATCAGAACAGCACGGATTGCGATATTGACAGAACTCGCCGAAGAAATCGGCGAAACATGCAATATTGCTTTGCCGGACCGTGACGCGATGATTTACCTTGATCGCGTCGAAACAAAATGGCCACTGCGTATTCAGCTTCCGGTTGGAACGCGTGTCCCATTCTATTGCACGGCCAGCGGCAAGTTGTATCTAAGTTCACTTGATGAAAAACACCTGAAAAATTACCTCAGATCGACGGCACTGGAACCGAAAACCAGCGCAACAAGGATCGATTCCGATACATTGCTGGCCGAAATTCATGCAACCCGCGCGCGGGGCTACGCCACTGATGACGCAGAGTTCATGGAAAACATGATCGCAGTCGCCGTACCAATTATTGAATCAAACGGCAGGCTGGTTTCCACGCTGTCTTTCCACGCGCCGGACCAACGATTGTCTTTGGCGGATGCAATCCTCCATGTTTCCAAGCTTCAACGCGCCGCGTCAAAGCTGTCCAGCTTGATCGACGAAGACAACACCGACTAAACGGTACGCCATAAGCGGTTAAAGCCAACGTGCGCAAAGGTGGGCCAATGGGAAAGACCGAGCGAAAAACATGTCAAATGCAACATTGGAAAACCACGCTTTTCTCGCTGTGGGGTATCGACGCAGATTTGACCCGTCTTGACGGGGAATTCGATCTGAATTTCCTGGCTACAGGGTCCAATGGCGAGAGTTTCATTCTGAAAGTTATGCGTCCGGGATGCGAAACCTGGCTTGTTGATATGCAGGTGAAGGCATTCGAATATGTCGCTGGTCGGCAACCTGACCTGCCTTGCCCGCGCATTATCGATACGCCAATCGGTGAACCGCTGCTGACCATCGCGGATGAAGATGGGGCGGAACGCCTTGTGTGGGTTCTTAGCAAGTTACCGGGGCGTTGCTACGCAAAGGTCGAACCCAAAAATGCACAATTGATCGGTGAGGTCGGCGGCGTATTGGCCGGGTTCACAAAGGCCTTGCAAGATTTCGAACACGCCGGTCTGGATCGTGATTTCAAATGGAATCTGATGCGTGCGGATTGGGTGAAGGATCAAATCCATTGCATTGATATCCCGGCTCGGCGTGCAATCCTTAAAGATATCTGCAATGAATTTACCAATCTGAAACCCGCGCTGGCAGATCTCCCCAAACAAGCCATCCACAACGATGCGAATGATTACAACATCATGATCGCAGGGGACCCGACGGGCCCAAAGTTTGTGTCCGGCCTCATTGATCTGGGCGATATGTGTACCGGGCCGCGCGTTTGTGACCTTGCTATCGCCGCCGCCTACATTGTTCTGGACCACCCCAATCCTGAAGTCGCCCTCGCAGCTTTGGTCACAGGGTACCACGAAGCTTACCCTCTGACAGTTGAAGAACTGGATATGATCTGGCCGCTTTTGCGGGCGAGGTTGGCAGTCAGCGTTGTAAATGCCACCCTCATGGCCATCGAAAACCCGCATGATCCGTATGTTACGATTTCTCAGGCACCCGCGTGGCGGTTTCTGGAAGGCAACACAATCAACAGGGCACAATTGAACGCACAGTTGCGAGCGGCCTGCGGGTTGCCAGTTGTAGATGGTGCCGAACGGGTGCTGGCGTGGTCGAATGAGGAGCGTGGAAATTTCGCCTCATTGATGGGTCAGGATATTTCAGATGCGCCTATGGGGTCTCTGTCGGTGGAACATTCCACATGGCCGCAAAACCCATTTCATCTGGAACTGGAAGAAGCCTCAAGAATTGGCGAAGAATTCGATGACAATGGCCGTATTTGGCTCGGGTATTATCACGAACCTCGTTTGATCTATGCGGATGTTGCGTTTCGCAAAGGTCCGTGGAAGGCAAGCGACCGGCGCACGGTTCATTTGGCTGTTGATGTTTTTGCGCCTGCTGAAACGCCCCTTTTTGCACCATTAAGTGGCACGGTCGAAGGTGCCGAATATCGCGACGGGCATCTTGATTACGGTGGTGTCATTATCCTGCGCCATGAAACCCCTGAAGGTGATCCGTTTTTCACCCTCTATGGTCACCTCAACCCCGAATTCCTTGATCATCTGAAACCGGGGGACGTGGTGGAAAAGGGACAGGAGTTTTGCCGCCTTGGCGTGCCCACCAAAAATGGTGGCTGGGTGCCGCATGTGCATTTCCAAATGTGTCTTGCGACCGGTGGTATGGGCGCAGATTGGCCCGGCGTCGGCGATCCGGATGAAATGTATTTTTGGCGCGCTGTTTGCCCGAACCCCGCCGCATTGTTGAACCTGCCAGATGAAAAAGTGCGTTATCATCCCACGCCCAAAGCCGATGTATTGGCGAAACGGCGCGCGCACTTTGGCAGCAACGTCAGCCTGACCTACAAAGATCCGGTGATGTTGGTACGCGGCTGGAAACATCATCTGTTCGATGAATGGGGTCGCCCCTATCTGGATGCCTACAACAACGTTCCGCATGTTGGCCACGCCCATCCCCGTATCCAAGCCGTTGCTGCGGACCAACTCAAACGCATGAATTCGAACACCCGTTACCTGCATCCGGCACAGACCGCATTTGCAGACAAAATCCTGTCTAAACTGCCGGATGGTTTCGAGGTGTGCTATTTCGTGAATTCCGGCACCGAGGCCAACGAGCTGGCCCTGCGATTGGCGCGTGCCCATACTGGGGCCAAGGGCATGGTGACACCCGATCACGGCTATCACGGCAACACCACGGGTGCGGTCGACATTTCGGCCTACAAATTTAACAAACCCGGTGGGGTCGGACAGGCCGATTGGGTCGAATTGATCGAGGTGGCAGATGAGTACCGGGGATCATACCGCCGCGATGACCCGAACCGGGCTCAGAAATTTGCGGATTTGGTAGATGATGCCATCGAACGATTAATGCACAACGGTCACAGGCTGGCAGGTTTCATAGCGGAAACATTTCCATCGGTCGGCGGTCAGATCATTCCGCCAAATGGATACCTTCCCGCTGTTTACGAAAAAATCCGCGCGGCGGGCGGTGTTTGCATCGCCGATGAGGTGCAAACCGGGCTGGGTCGCCTTGGCGAGCATTACTTTGGTTTCGAACATCAGAGGGTCGTGCCTGATATCGTCGTCATGGGAAAGCCCATCGGAAACGGGCACCCAATAGGCGTTTTGGCAACTACCAAGGCCATTGCAGAAAGTTTTGATAACGGGATCGAATTCTTTTCGACTTTTGGGGGGTCAACCCTGTCGTGCCGAATCGGCAAGGAAGTTCTGGACATCGTCGATGACGAAGGTTTGCAAGAAAATGCCCGGCAAATGGGCGGCCGGTTGTTTGAAGGGTTAAAAACACTCGAAGAAAAATACGCCTGTGTCGGCGATACCCGAGGCATGGGCCTTTTCCTGGGAGTCGAGCTGATCAACCCCGACAGAACCGAAGCCACCGAAATTTGCGCCTACGTCAAAAACCGCATGCGCGACTATCGCATCCTGATTGGCAGCGAAGGCCCCAAAGATAACGTTCTGAAAATTCGCCCACCCCTCACGATTGAGATCGAAGATGTAGACATGATCCTGACCACGCTTGATCAGGTGCTGGGCGAGGTCGATCTGCAATAATCAAACGCGCCAATTCAAAAGCGTACTGGGTGTTGTGAAAGCTATTGAAATGGTGAGCCGGCAGGGGTTCGAACCCTGGACCTACTGATTAAAAGTCAGTTGCTCTACCAACTGAGCTACCGGCTCACTAGAGCCGCTACTTAGAAACACAAAGGCACAGGGTCAAGCCCGAAATCGATCTATTTCAACTGTGACGCTGGATTCATTAATCGTGGGGGTCTATATGCCGCTTTATGGCACCACACCACGATACCGGATTGCCCTTTATGAAGATGCATGGGCTGGGAAACGACTTTGTTGTCGTGGATACGCGCGTGCATGCCCGTGAAATTACGCCAGCGATCGCAATTGCGATAGGCGATCGGCGCATGGGAATCGGTTTTGACCAATTGGCGGTGATTGAATCCGGCGAAAATGCAGATGCGCATCTGACGTTTTACAATTCGGACGGATCGCTGTCTGCGGCCTGTGGCAACGCCACGCGGTGCATTGCGCGGCATTTGATGGACGAGACTGGGAAAACCGCTCTCAAACTGACCACAGCGCGTGGCGAATTGGCCGCAATCGATGCAGGCAATGGTCTGACCTCTGTCAACATGGGGGCGCCACAGTTGGACTGGGCGGATGTGCCGTTGGCCGAGGCGATGGATACGCTGGAATTGCCCATCGAAGGTAGCCCCGTTGCCACAGGCATGGGCAACCCGCATTGTACTTTCTTCGTTGAAGATGCTGAGGCCGTCGCGCTTGAAGCCTTCGGGCCGCGATACGAACACCATCCGCTCTATCCCGAGCGGACCAACGTGCAGGTCGCCAGCGTGGTTGGCCCCGATCATCTGCGCATGCGGGTGTGGGAGCGCGGCGTGGGCGTGACACTGGCCTCTGGCTCGTCGTCCTGCGCTGTGGCCGTCGCGGCGGCCAGACGTGGATTGACCGGGCGGAAGGTGCGCGTTGATCTGGACGGCGGCACATTACAGATCGAATGGCGCGACGATGGCGTGTGGATGACAGGTGCAACGATGCATGTCTCGGACGGCGTTTTTACGCGTCAATTTTTGGATTCGGTGAAATGACCGCGCGCGCGCCGGTCTTTGCCACACACGGCTGTCGGCTTAATACCTACGAAACCGAAGCGATGAAAGAACTCAGCGCCGTGGCGGGCCTTGAAGGCGCCGTTGTGGTCAACACCTGTGCGGTGACGGCTGAAGCTGTGCGCAAGGCGCGTCAGGAAATTCGCAAACTGCGCCGTGAAAACCCAGATGCCCGCCTGATCGTGACCGGATGCGCCGCCCAGACGGAACCCGAAACCTTTACCGCCATGCCCGAGGTCGACGCCGTTATTGGCAATACCGAGAAAATGAAGCCCGAAACATGGACAGGTCTTGCCGCTGATTTCATCGGCACGACCGAGGCGGTACAGGTCGACGACATCATGAGCGTGACGGAAACCGCCGGGCATCTGATTGATGGGTTTGGCACCCGCAGCCGCGCCTATGTCCAGGTGCAAAACGGATGCGATCACCGCTGCACGTTCTGCATCATCCCCTATGGTCGCGGCAATTCGCGTTCTGTACCTGCGGGTGTTGTCGTGGATCAGATCAAGCGCCTTGTGGGGCGTGGGTATAACGAGGTGGTCCTGACCGGTGTGGACCTGACCAGTTGGGGGGCGGACCTGCCGGGCGAGCCCAGACTTGGTGATCTGGTCATGCGCATCCTGCGGCTTGTGCCGGATCTGCCGCGCCTCAGGATCAGCTCGATTGATTCAATCGAAGTGGATGACAACCTGATGCTGGCCATCGCAACCGAACCACGGTTGATGCCACATCTGCATCTTTCTCTGCAACATGGCGATGACCTGATCCTCAAACGGATGAAACGCCGTCACCTGCGCGATGACGCGATTCGGTTTACCCAAGAGGCGCGCAAACTGCGCCCTGAAATGACCTTTGGCGCGGATATCATCGCCGGTTTCCCAACCGAAACAGAAGCGCATTTTGAAAATTCACGCAGGCTGGTCGAAGAATGCGATCTGACATGGTTGCATGTCTTCCCCTATTCCAAACGCTCCGGCACGCCGGCCGCTAAAATCCCCAATCAGGTGCCGGGCAACGTGATCAAAGACCGCGCCGCGCGGTTGCGGGCCGCTGGTGCGGCGCAAGTGGTTCGCCATCTGGCGGGGCAGGTGGGTGTGAAACATCGCGTCCTGATGGAAAGCCCCCGCATGGGGCGCACCGAACAATTCACCGAGGTGGATTTTGAAACGGATCAAGCCGAAGGTCAGATCGTCACCACCACCATTCGTGGTCAGAACGGTCAACGGTTAGTGGCGTGACCCTGCGAGGGGTGAGAAACTCACCATTGCTGGGCGTTACGCCAATGGCAGCTGTGTGGGTCGCATAAAAAGGCGTCGATATTTGTAGCCAAGGTGAGGCCTTGTGGTCCGCCATTTTGGTTCCACGGTCGTTTACAGCGGCCAGAAAAGAAATTGCCCAAGCGAGGAGCTATCGATCGAGTTACTTTGAGTGTTCGGCAGAGCGATGCCATTGCGCTTCGCACCACAACAACACGGGAAACACATTGCATGTGGCTTTTCGTACATTTTGGCTGATGCGCAATATTCACCTCTGCGTCTGCGCTAAATAACAAGTAGCGACGTTCAATTTTGTTATGCCTTTCGCACGGCATCCAGGCGCGTTTCAAAGACGGGATCTTGCATCAGTGCCTTGCACCGGTCAAAACGACCGGTGGCGTAGGCCCAGAAATCTTCGACTGGGTTGTCATCCGCAAATTGAATGAGCCCCCAGAGGGTCCAAAGCAGGTCACACATCGCCTTGTAAATCACCATGCGTCCTGTCTCGGCTGATGTTGGTTCACGCCCAAAATAGGCAACCATCATTTCATGATCCTGCGCGTCGTTCATACCTGCTTCGACTGAAAGGTCTCCCAGATCCCAAAGCGGGTCATTCATGCCGGAATATTCCCAATCGACAATCCACATGAGTGCCCCGTCATCGAGGAAATTTTCGCACAAAGGATCGCAATGGCAAGGAGCGAGCTGGATATTTGCTTGTGACAGAACGGATTTGACCGGCTCAGCGGCTGCGACAACATCGTGATAGCCCTCTGGTAAGGCGACATCTTTGGTGGACAGAATTTTAAGATAATCGTCAATCATCGCGAAAAGTTCGAACCGGAATTTAAACACCTGCCCCGAATTGTGCAGCTTGGCGAGCGCTGCGCCTGCGCGCGCAGGGGATCCTTTGCGCGATCCAAAGAGATCAGGCGTCATAGTTTCAATGTTGGGCACGGCCTGCGAAATCATCAACCCACTGTCGCCATCGCCATGGATCACCTCGGGGGATACTCCGGCCTTGGCGGCGGCGCGGGCGTTGTAAAGCTCGATGCCGCGGTCGATGTAAGCTTCGGTTCCTTCGCCGGGGATACGGACAATAACAGCATCGTCGCCAACATCAACGCGGTGGACCAGATTGGTCAATCCACCCAAGCGCGTGATTTGGTCTGCTTTGCCCAGAGTTTCAAAACCAGGGGCTTTGCGCAGGGCGTCCAACACTTGTGCGTTATGTTCTGACATCATTTCACTCCTGTTTCATGATTTGAGCGCCACGTTCTCGGGGTCGTAGGCGGGGCCGTCTATTTGGGTGATGGGGTGGCGCTCACCAAACACCTCGAGCGTGAAATTGGTGTGATCCCAAAGTGCCGCGTCAAGATAGCCGCGCAGAATGGTTTGGCCGACGGTGTAGCCAAATCCAACTGAAGTCGCCAAGGAGACGACATTGTCGCCATTCAGAATCGTTTCGCCCCCGGTGAGGGGCAAGTGTGTGTCGCTGGTGAAGGTGCAAAGCCGTCGCTTTGGCCCGTTCTGCATCTGATCCTCGAGCACTTTGCGACCCAAAAAATCACCCTTGGATTTCAGGTGCACCCGAAACCCAAGCCCGGCCTCAATCGGTGTGTAGTCCGGGGAGATGTCACCGGACCAATAAACATAGCCCTTTTCCATTCTCAGGCTTTCAATTGCTCTGTAGCCTACATTTGTTATGCCATGCGGCTGTCCGGCGGCCCAAAGTGCGTCATAAACATGCGCCGCATACTCTGTGGGGATGTGCAGTTCATACCCCAACTCCCCGACATAGCCGATGCGGGCGGCCATGACCGGGGCAGCCCCGATGATGATGTCTCGTGCGGCGGAAAACGGGAGTGTGTCGTTCGAAACATCGCTTTCTGATGCGGCCTTGAGCACATCGCGGGATTTTGGCCCGGTTAAGTTCAAAACAGCGTAGCTGCTTGTCATCTCAACCACATGCACACCGCTAGGCAGGTTGCGCCTTAACCAGTCGCTGTCATGCACACCAAAGCCGGATCCGGTAATCATACGGAAATGGTCATTGCCAAGCCTTATGAAGGTCACGTCGGCCTCGATGCCGCCCACAGCATTGCACATCTGTGTGTAAATGATCGCGCCTTTGGGCTTGTCCATATTGGAAACACACATCCGTTGCAGACCCTCCAACGCGCTGGTCCCAAAGATGTCGAACTTGGCAAAGCTGGTCTGATCAATCAGGGCAACACATTCACGGACTGCCTTGTGTTCTTCCGCTGCATAGCGCTTCCACCCCGGATCAAGGAAATCAAGTTGATCGACCGGCTCCACGCCCTGCGGTGCGAACCAAAGCGGGCGCTCCCATCCGTTTTTGGATCCATAAACAGCGCCTGCTTCCTTGAGCCGTTGATGAAAGGGAGACAGGCGCAATTGTCGGACGGTTTCGTGCTCTTGCCCGGGATAACGCATTTTGTAGTGGTGTGCGTAATGTTCGACTGCGCGCGGGAACATGAAGGCCCGCGTGCCGTGATGAGGCCCGAAGCGGCGCACATCCAGCGGCCAGAGATCCAGCGAGGGCGCACCGTCCACGATCCATTCCGCGATCATTTCGCCAGCCCCGCCGCCGGCTGCGATGCCATATAAGAAACCTGTGGCCAACATCAGGTTGTCGAATCCCGGTTGCCAACCCATGACAAAGTCGCCGTCAGCTGAGTAAGGGATTGGCCCGTTGATAACCTGTCGGATACCAACCTCGTTGACGACTGGTGTGACCTGCCCGGCAAGTTCAGCCAGCGGCAGAAACCTGTCGAGGTTTTCGGGCAGCAACTGGCGTACAAACTGCCCGGGTATCTGCGGGTTGCCGAATGCAACTGTGTCATCTTCGTATCCGCCAACGACCAGCCGCCCGCCGACATCAGGCTTGTAATACACCAACCGCTCGGGGTCGCGAAGCGTGGGGTAGTGCCCGATCTCACTGCCCGTACTTTCAGTGACTATATATTGATGTTCGACAGCACAGGCCGGGACGCGGATGCCCAGCTTTGCCCCCAACTCGCGGCTCCACATGCCGGTTGCCATGATGACGGTCTCAGCGTCCCATTGTCCTTCGGTTGTTTCAACCGACGTGACCCGCCCGTTGGCGACGGTAAAATCCGTGACCTCGACGTTTTGACGAATTTCGGCACCTTGTTTGCGTGCGGCCCCGGCCACGGCCTGACACAAAGAGGCCGGATCGACATAGCCATCCGAGGGAATGAAAGCCGCCCCCTCGAGGCCCGCGGCGTCGATCAGTGGGAACAGCTCTTTGGCCTCGGACGGCGAGATGATCTGCATCTCAAGGTCAAAACTGCGGGCCATGGTTGCCAATCGTCTGGCTTCGAGCATCCGGTCGCGGGTTGCAGCCAGACGCAGAGATCCTGTTTTCTTCCAATCGAATTGCAGGCCCTCTTCGTTTTGAAGCCGGTCATACATCGCAACAGATTTTTGCAACATACGTGTGGTGTTCCGCGATGAACGCAATTGTCCAACCAACCCCGCTGCGTGCCACGTCGCACCTTCGGTCAGACTGGCACGTTCCAGTAGCACGACATTTTTTTCACCCATTCGGGTCAGATGATAGGCGATCGAGCAGCCTATGATGCCGCCACCGATGATCAGGTGTTTTGCAGAGTGTTGTGCCATAGCATCAGACCTTCACGCGATTCATCTTGGGGTCGTAGAGAGGCGAGAGTGTGACGTTCGCAGGAACGCGCTGGGTTGCTACTTCCAGTTCGTATGAACCACTAAGAACATAATCCTGGTCAATTGCCTGATTGGAACGCACGTATCCCATGCCGATGGAGTGCCCCAGCGTATGGCCATACCCGCCGGAACTGAGCCAGCCGCAGCGTTGCCCGTTGCGATAGATCGTTTCGCGCCCCGAAAGGATCGTGTCGCCATCCGTGGTGAATGTTGCGAGGATTTTCCGGATTCCGGCCTGACGCTGTGCGGCAATGGCGTCGCGCCCTTTGAACGGTATGTTGGATTTCATTTTGACGGCCCAGCCCAGCCCGGCCTCATCGGGGGTGTGGTCTGGCCCGATGTCTGAGGACCACGCTCGATAGCCTTTTTCCAGGCGCAGGGTTTCGATTGCGCGGTATCCTGCATTGCGCAGCCCGTGTGCGGCCCCCGCTGTGTGCAGTGCGTTGTAAACAGTTTGCGCATATTCCGTTGGCAGGTGTAGTTCCCAGCCCAATTCACCGACATAGGTGATCCGCAGCGCCAACACCGGGCAACCTGCGATCCCGATTTGTTTAGCTGTGGCAAATCGTTGCCCCACGTCACTGACATCGTCCTTTGTGACTTCGGCCAGAATATCCCGCGCCTTGGGGCCAAACAACGACAAGACCGCGTTTGATGACGTGACATCGACCAGTTGGGCGTTCAGGTTTTGCGGGATATTGCGGCGGATCCAGTCGAAATCGTGGGTGGCGTAGCCGGTGCCTGTGACGATGTAATAGCTGTCGTATCCGGTGCGCACGCAGGTTAGGTCGCATTCGATCCCGCCGTGGTCATTGAGCATCTGGGTGTAGATGATCGTGCCCACCGGTTTGTCCACTCGGTTGGCAGCGATCCATTGCAAGGCCGTTTCGGCATCGGGGCCCTGAAGAATGAATTTGGCGAAAGATGTCTGGTCAAAAAGCACCGCGGCCTCGCGTGCGGCCTTGTGTTCGCGTCCGACCGGGGCATGCCAGTTTGGCCGATCAAAGGTGTAAATATCGCGCGCATCTTCACCATCTTCTGCGTACCAATTCGGGCGTTCCCATCCCAGTTTCTCCCCGAAAACAGCACCTGAGCTTTTTAACGTTTCATAAAGTGGGGACAGTCGGCAGGGTCGGCCACTGTCATGTTCCTCGGACGGCCATGCCATCGTGTAATGTTTGCCATAAGCCTCCATGGTTCTGGCCCGGACCCAATCAGTGTCGGTATGCGGACGACCAAACCGGCGAATGTCCACGGCCCAAAGATCATAAGGCGGTTCCCCTTTGGCCACCCATTCGGCCAGCGCCATTCCAGCGCCCCCGCCGGAAGCAATACCAAAGGCGTTGAAGCCAGCCCCGATGAAGACGTTGCGCATTTCCGGCGCTTCACCAAGGATAAAGTTGCCATCGGGTGTGAAGCTTTCCGGCCCGTTAATCAGTTGCTTGACGCCGACCGTTTCCAGCTTGGGAACCCGCGGCAAGGACAGCTCGATAAGTTGTTCAAAGTGATCAAAATTTGAGTCCAGCAGTTGGAAATCAAACGGGTCAGGGACGCCCTTTTCGGCCCATGGGATGCCATTAGGCTCGTACCCGCCCATAACCAGCCCGCCAACTTCTTCTTTGTAGTAGGTCAGGCGATCCGGATCTCGCAGCGTTGGCAGGTTTTTGGGTACATCGAATGGTTCGGTGAGCATGTATTGGTGCTCGACCGACACCAGCGGCACAGTTACGCCGATGGATTTGGCCAGTGCGCGGGTCCATTGGCCACAACACAAGACCAGTTTTTCGCAATTAATGTCACCTTGGGCGGTGCGGACACCGGTAATCTCGCCCTTGTCCGTCAGAATTTCGGTAACAGGGGTGTTTTCCAGCAGTTTCGCGCCATTGGCGCGCGCACCTTTTGCAAGGGCTTGCGTGATATCAGACGGGCTGGCCTGGCCGTCCGTCGGAAGGAATGCTGCGCCGATAACATCGCCGATGTCCATCAGAGGCCAGAGATCCTGCGCTTCTTGCGGGCTCAGAAGCTGCATGTCGAGGCCGAAGGAATGCGCCGTGGTGGCCTGACGTTTCACTTCCGTCCAGCGTTCCGGATTACAGGCAAGTCGTAACCCACCATTCATCTTCCAGCCTGTGGCAAGTCCGGTTTCCGCCTCCAAGCGATTATAAAGATCAATGGAGTAACCCAACAGCTGTGTGATATTGGCGTTGGAACGTAACTGCCCAACCAGCCCGGCGGCGTGCCAGGTGGAGCCCGAGGTCAGCGCAGCTTTTTCCAAGAGCAGCACCTCTTGGCCCATTTGCGCAAGGTGATACGCAGTTGAACAGCCGATGATACCGCCACCAACGATGATGATTTTTGACGAAGAAGGGAGCGTCATGTCGGATCCTTATGAATTACGGAAGTTTTTAAGCGCATCGGTGAGCCGGTCCATGTTTTCGGCCGTGTAAGCGGAATAATCGAAATCCAGTTCAGAATGGATTTCGGAGGTCATCGACCAGAGGGTTTCGCGCATCAGCGAGATACATTTTATGGCTTGGTATGGGCGCCAATGGTTTTCGGCGCGGGCGCCAAAATATTGGAGCAACATGGCGCGTTCCTGATCCTCGGACAGTCCGTTGTTACCAGCTAGCCCTGCCAAATCGAAAAGCGGTGTGTTGAACCCGCCATACTCCCAGTCGATCAGCCAAAGTTTAGA
>Ga0209344_10002219_pt1 | contig 22256 bp, 20 predicted proteins | sample Cruoilmetagenom6_FD_187293 | JGI IMG/M metagenome (GOLD analysis project Ga0209344, IMG submission 187293) | Oil polluted marine microbial communities from Coal Oil Point, Santa Barbara, California, USA - Santa Barbara Oil Seep Sample 6 (SPAdes)... | ecosystem: Environmental > Aquatic > Marine... | reverse complement strand
ACGATCCTGACGGGCTGTCTGGATAGCGTGGCTGACGCGCTTTGAGGCATGCGCAATATAGATGGAGAACAATATGAAGATTGGGATTGCGCGGCTTTGGCATGAGGCCAATTCCTTTACCGCCACCACTGTCGGGTTGGACCATTTTGAGGGTCGTGAATATGCGTATGGCACGCAGGCGGCACAGCAGTTTCGCGGCACCACGGTGGAAACGGGCGGGGCGTTTGAGTGGGCGGACAGGACCGGTGCGGAACTGGTATTCTCGCGGCTTGCGGCTTCGGCCCCCGGTGGACCGGTCGAGCAGGATCTGCTGGATCGGCTGACCGATGAGATTGTGAACGATCCCGTCTTTGACGATGTGGAAGGGATTTATCTTTCGATGCATGGCTCGTGCATCGGCACGCAGGATGCCTCGCCCGAAACCACACTTGTGCGGAGGATGAGGGAGCGCTTTCCCGATATGCCGATCACGGCGTCCTTTGACATGCATTGCATACCTACGGCTGAAATGTGCGCGGCACTGGATGGCGCTACAGTCTATCGCAAATACCCGCACACGGACATGCCGGAGGCGGCCATGCGCGCGTTGGATTTGCTGGCCGAACTGATCGCGCGGGGCGCGCGCGGGAGGGTGGTATTGGCGTGCTGTGATCTGATCCTGCCCAGTTTCAATATGCGTACCGATGAGCCCGGCCCGATGACCGAGATCGAGGATATTGCACAGCAGATGGAGGTTGAGCAGAGCCGAGCCGGTCAGCCTCTGGCGATCTATCCCTATGCAAGCTTTGCTTATGCGGACGTGCTTGCGGCCAATTCCGGCGTGATGCTCAGCACCACGACCCCCGAAGATCCCGCCGCCACAGAAGCTGCGCAGCAGGCTGCACGCCGGATGGTGACAGAGATGCGTGCCCGCGCGCCCCGCTTCCGACCCGAACTGCCAGAGGCCGAGGCGCTGCTGCAGAAGGCTCCATGGTGTGATGGTCGCCGCTGGGCGATCCTTGAGCCGTCTGACAACCCGATGTCGGGCGGCAACGGAGACACCACCGGGTTGCTGGCGGCCGCGCTCAACGCTGATCTGCCGGAGGGTACAGTCTTTGCGTTCATCGCCGATCCTGAGGCGGTCAAGGCGGCGCATCAGGCAGGCACGGGCGCGTCCCTGACGCTGGAGCTTGGCGGCAGGCAGGATGCCCGCTTTGGTGGTCCGGTCAAGGTCAGCTGTGTGGTGGAGAAGCTGACCGATGGCCGGTTCGTCAATTCCGGCCCGATGGAGCATGGTATCCCCATCGACCTCGGGCCAACCGCTCTGGTCCGGGTGGGGCCGATGCGCATCATCCTCACCAGCCGCGTCTATTCGCCCAATGATCCGGGCTATTTCCACCTGCACGGGATAGAGGCCACGCAGATTCCGCTACTGCTGGCCAAGGCAAAGAACCATATCCGCGCCTCTTTCGGGCGCAGTTTTGATGCTTTCGCACAGGTCGAAACGCCGGGGCCTGCGATGGCCGATATTACCGGGCTTCCGTTTCGCCATATTCCGCCCATGCGGTTGGTTCTGAACAGCTGACATGCGCCAGAAAGACAGGATACAGCGCCCATGACCCTTGCAGAGTTTCATGCCCGCATCGTCGAGAGCGTGCCGGATATGCCCCGGCAGGTCGCACTGGCGGCGCGCTACGTGGTGGATCATCCCGATGACGTGCCGCTGATCTCCATGCGCGATCTGGCGGCGCGGGCAGGGGTATCTCCTGCGACGCTTTTGCGCTTCAGCCAAGCACTGGGCTTCAACGGTTGGGCCGATTTGCGCGCGCTGCATGTCAGCCACCTGCGCCAGACCCCTGTCCCCTATACTGAACGGGCCACCCGCGCGCTGTCGTGCGATGGGGTCGAAGCGTTGGTGGCCGAAAGTTTCAAAGCCTATCGCGCCAATCTTGATCACACGGAATGGGCCAACCCGCCTGAGGTGTTCGCCCGCGCCGCCGCCCACCTTGTCCGTGCCGAACGCGTGTTCATCTCGGCTTTCATGAGTTGCCGGGGACCGGGCATGTCTTTTGCCTACCTTTGCCGGATGTTGCGCAACAACGTGACGCTTCTGGGGGCCGAGGCCACGGCACTTGGTGTCGATTTGGCGCTGCTCAGGCCAAGTGATGCGGTGCTGTCGATCAATTTCGACCCCTACGGGCACGAGATTGATCAGATCGCCCGCGCTATCGAGACAAGGGGCGCCACGCTGATCTGCCTGTCAGACAGCCGATTGACATCGCTGACGCCGCTTGCAGCGGAAACTTTGATTTTTCCGGTGGATGGTCCATCCTTCTTCCCGTCCATCGTCGCTGCACAGGCGCTGGTCGAGGCGTTGATCGCAGCAGTTCTGACCGAGCTTGGCCCCGAAGCCACCGCGCGGATCGGCCAAATCGAACGGGCCCTCTATGACAGCGGCACTTATGCCAGCCTCAACAAACGTGACGCATGACATGAGCCATGTTTTCCACCGCAGCGCCCATTCCATCCCACCCGTGGCCGTGCGGGCCGAGGGCGCGTATCTCTTCGACGCCCAAGGTCGGCGTTATCTGGATGCCTCGGGCGGGGCGGCAGTATCGTGCATCGGCCATTGCGACCCGCGTGTCTCCGCCGCCGTGGCCGATCAGGTGACAAAGGTGGATTATGCCCATAATGGCGCCTTCACCACCGAGCCGGCCGAGCGTCTGGCAGAGCGGATCTGCATCAAGGCCGGGCTGGGCATGGAGCGGGTCTATTTCGTGGGCTCTGGTTCTGAAGCGGTGGAAACCGCAGTCAAGATGGCCCGACAATGTCAGCTGGAGCGAGGCCAGCCTCACCGCCATATCGTGATCTCGCGCAAACAAAGCTATCACGGCAACACGCTGGGCGCGCTGGCCCACTCGGGCAATGAAGGTCGGCGTGCACCTTACGCCCCGATGCTGCCCGAACGCACGCAGATAGACCCCTGCTTCTATTTTCGCTACGCCCAACCGGGCGAGACACCTGAGGCGTATGGCCGCCGCGCCGCAGACACGCTGGAAGCGGAGATCCTGCGGTTGGGGGTTGAAAACGTGGCCGCTTTCATGGCTGAAACCGTGGTGGGGGCCACCACTGGCGCCGTGAGCCCCGCGCCCGGTTATTACACCCGCATCCGCAAGATATGTGACCGCTACGGCGTTTTGCTGATTATGGATGAGGTGATGTGCGGCGTATATCGCACCGGCCCTTTCCTTGCCTGCGCCGATGAGGAGATCAAACCTGATATCGTGACTCTGGCCAAGGGGCTGGGCGGGGGCTATCTGCCCATTGGTGCCGTTGCCTGCTCACAGGCGGTGCATGACAGTTTCGCTCGAGGTTCCGGCGGTTTCGTTCACGGGCATACCTATATGGCCCATCCCGTCTGCTGCGCCGCCGCGCTGGCTGTGCAAGATGTGATCGAAGCGGATGGACTGGCTGTAAATGTCGTTCGCCAGGGGGCGGCATTGCAAGCCGCGTTGAACGAAAAACTGGCTCAACACGCCCATGTCGGCGATATCCGAGGCCGTGGCCTGCTCTGGGCGGTGGAGTTTGTACAATCGCGCGAGACAGCCGTGCCCTTCGAGCCGGCCCGCAAACTGGCCCAGCAGATCTGGGCCGAAGCCGCCGCACGCGGTCTCATGGTTTACCCCGGCTCCGGCACGGTGGACGGGCAGGTGGGAGACCATGTGCTGTTGGCTCCGCCCTATAACGTGACAGACGATCAGATCGCCTTCATCGCCGAACAATTACTGCTTGCCATAAACGCGGCTATCCGTGCGTAACTGTCGGCTTCCACGCCCGGACCTTCGTCAATCTTAAGGCCATTATCGGTATGCTATTTAGATGTCCTTGACCAGTCGCAGGGCATCATAGATGGCCGCGTGGGTGTTGCGTGCCGACACCGCGTCGCCAATGCGGAACAGTTGGAACGTGCCGTTCGCGTTGCGCGTGGCAGTTTGCGGCTTGCCTGCGATCAATGCGTCATAGTTGACCTCGCCCGCATTGGACGAGAGGGGTTTGAGATCGAAATACAGCTCATCCAGCGGCAGCGTGCCGTAGTTCACTACGACCTGATCCACTTCGACCTCGTAGGTGTGGTCGCTGTAATCCGTGCCAATCGTCGCAGTCAGTGTGTTGCCACTGCGTGCGACCCCCATCAGGCGGCGCGTGACGGTAAAGGTCACATCCTTGTCCTGAAGCGAGCGCATGTAGGGCACGAGGTTCATCGCCATCACGTCAGGCGAAAAGGTGCGGTCCGGCGTCATGATTTCGACCGATGAGCCCGCATTCGCCGCAACCTCAGCGGCCTGCAGGGCAGGGTGGTCGCCGCTTTCGTCGTAGATCAGAACCTTGCCTGCGGGCTTCACATCGCCCGAGATGATATCCCACGAGGTAACGACATGGGCCTGTTCGCCGTTCTGCTCAAACAGTTCCGTATTGGGCAGACCGCCGGTGGCAATAATCACCACGTCGGGGGTCAGGGCGGTCACGTCCTCTGCCTCGGCCCATGTGTTGAAATGGAACGTCACATCACGCGCAGCGCATTGCGCCATGCGCCAATCAATGATGCCGATCATCTCGCGACGGCGAGGGGATTGCGACGTCAGTCGCACTTGTCCGCCCGGTTCAGCGGCGGCCTCGAACACGGTCACGTCATGGCCTCGCTCAGCCGCAACGCGCGCAGCTTCAAGGCCGGCTGGGCCTGCGCCGATTATCACGACCTTTTTCCTGCTCGATGCCACCGGAATATCATGCGGCATCGTCAATTCGCGCCCGGTGGCGGCGTTGTGGATGCACAGCGCGTCGCCCGCCTGATAAATACGATCAAGGCAGTAGGTCGCGCCGACGCAGGGGCGAATGTCTTCCTCTCGCCCTTCGATGATCTTGCGCACGATATGCGGGTCCGCCATGTGGGCGCGGGTCATTCCGACCATATCAAGCAGACCTGCCTGCACCGCATGGCGCGCGGTCGCCACATCAGGGATGCGGGCGGCGTGAAATGTTGGCATACCCGTCGCCTTGCGCACTTCACCCGCAAAATCGAGGTGCGGGGCAGATTTCATCCCCTGGATGGGGATCACGTCAGTCATGGCCGGGTCGGTGTGGATGCGGCCTTTGATGACGTTCAGGAAATCAATCTGCCCTGTCGCCGCAAGACGTTTTGAAATCTCCAGCCCCTCTTCAGGCGTGATACCACCCTTTTGCGCCTCGTCCGCAGTGTAGCGCAGCCCGACGATAAACTCCGCCCCAACACGTTTGCGGATCGCCTCGATCACATCCAGTGGGAAGCGCATACGGTTTTCCAGCGTATCGGCCCCATAAGGACCTGTCAGGTCATTGGTCAGCGGCGACCAGAACTGATCAAGCAAGTGGCCGTAGACCTGCAATTCGATCCCGTCCATGCCCCCCGATTGCATCCGCTCGGCGGCATCGGCAAAGTCGTTGATGATCCGGTCAATGTCCCAATCTTCGATCAGCTTCGGAAAAGCATGGTGCGCAGGTTCGCGGTGCTTGGAGGAAGACACCGAAGGCAGCCAATCGCCCTTGTTCCAGTTGGTGCGGCGCCCCAGGTGGGTCAGCTGGATCATGACGGCGCAGCCATGTTCATGCACCGCATCTGTCAGGTTCTGGATCCACGGCACAACCTCGTCCTTGTAGGCAAGGATGTTGTTGAACACTGGCGGGCTGTCACGGCTCACGGCGGCAGACCCCGCTGTCATGGCAAGCGCGACGCCCGCCTTGGCACGTTCGGCGTGATAGGCCGCGTAGCGCTCTTTGGGCATGCCATCCTCAGGGTAGGCTGGCTCATGGCTCGTCGTCATGATCCGGTTGCGCAATGTGAGGTGTTTGAGCTGAAAAGGCTGAAGCAATGGATCGTTGGACATTGAGGCTCTCTTACGCGTTGATTCCTGACATGGATGTCAGGTCAGCATTTCCAGAATTGACACACCTGTCAAGTTCTTTAGGATTGGCGCCATGAAAAAGGCATTGGCCACAAAGAACCGCGCCACCCGCGAGACATGGATTGACGCCGCCTATACCCTTTTCGTGAACGAAGGGATCGAGGCGGTCAAAGTCATGCCGTTGGCCAAGACGCTCAATCTGACGCGCACCGGATTTTACTGGCATTTCAAAGACCTGTCAGAGCTTCACGATGCCATAATCGACATCTGGCAGACCCGGAATACAGGCATAATTCTTGAACGCTGTGCGATGCCTGCGCAAAGCCTATGCGGCGCTCTTTTGAATTTAATCGATTGCTGGATAGATACTGAACTCTTTGACGCCCCGCTTGACCTTGCGATCCGCAATTGGGCACGCAACGATGCGCGGCTGCAAGCCATTGTCGATCAATCTGACGACGACCGATTGACTGCCGTCAAGCAACTGTTCGAGCGGTTCGGAAAAACCGGGGACGCCGCCCATTACCGAGCGCTGACCGTGATCCTGACCCAGACAGGATACTATTCGATGCAAGTGTCCGAACCCCGCTTGCAACGCGCAATCGCGGGTTGCCACTATGCAGAGATTTTCGCGGGCGAAGCGCCAACCCAATTGGAAATCGATGCATTCCTGAGCCGTCACCGTTGAGCTGATTTGCGTTTGGAATAGCCACACGAAAGTGGTCCGCCAACCGGGATGGTTTTGTCCCGCAGCATGGGCGGTGGCGCGTCGCGCCCGTCTGCTCAGGCGGCTTCGCTTCCCAGCCGCTGTGAAAGGCCTTCCAGCATCGCGATGCATTGGGCCAACTGATCGCGGCTGACATATTCGTCGGCCTTGTGCGCCTGATTGATCGAGCCCGGACCGCACACCACGGCGGACATGCCGTAGGCCTGGAAAATCCCCGCCTCGGTGCCAAAGGCCACGGTACTGGCATCATTGCTGCCGGTCAGTTCCATCATGATCCGGCGTGCCTCGTTCGGATCGCTGGGCAGCAGGCCAGCGACCTCGCCGACAATTTCGGTGGCGATGTCGGCTTCGGGACACACGGCAAGCATTTCAGGCAGCAGCGTCTCGGTGCAGAAGCGGTGCAGGTCGTCCTTGACGAAGGCCACATCGCTTTGTTGCACGGGGCGCATTTCCCAATCGACGCTGGCGTGGCTGGGGATGACGTTATGGGCGACGCCACCATTGAGCGCGCCTGTGTTGATCGTGGTCCAGGGGGGATCGAACCGGCTGTCGGCGGGGGCACGGGCGCGCAACTGGTCCTTGAGTGCCAACAGCCGGGTGACAAAACGTGCAGCGTATTCGACAGCGTTCACCCCCTTGTCGGGGCCCGAGCCATGCCCGGCCAGCCCGTGAAAACGGGTGGTGTATTCGTTGCAGCCCTTGTGTCCTTCGATCACGCGCATCATCGTCGGCTCGCCGATCAGGGCGACACCGGGGCGCAGATCAAGTGCGCGCAGGCTTTCGACCAGCGCTCCCGCGCCGAAACAGCCGACTTCCTCGTCATAGGTAAAGCTGAAATGCAGCGGCCGGTCCCGGACCCGTTCGGCAAAGAGCGGCGCCATGGCCGTGGCGGCGGCGATGAAGCCCTTCATGTCGCAACTGCCGCGCCCGTAGAGCAGGTCATCGGATTCGTACATCACGAAGGGATCGCTGGACCATTCCTGATCGGCGACGGGCACCACGTCGGAATGGCCCGACAGCACGATGCCGCCGTCGCGCTCGGGCCCCAGGGTGGCAAAGAGATTGGCCTTTTGCCCGGATTCGTCGGGAAAGACATGCACACGCGCTCCCGCATCCTCCAGCCGTTCGGCCAGATGGTCGATCATCGTCAGATTGCTTCGGTCCGATATGGTGGGAAAGGCGATCAGCTCATCCAGGAGCCGGGTCGTTTCCTTGAAATGCGCGTTCATTCTGCCCCTCCCGCGGTTGTATCGGAGCGAGATTGGTCCGCACCGCGCGCCGCGTCAAGCCATGCCATTCCGAATGATATACCGGACCCAGTTGTGCGGGAACGTGACATCGCGCGCCACATACGTTGCAAAGGAACGTCGGCGTCAGGTGTCCAGCCAGATTGTCACCGGGCCGTCATTGACGAGGCTGACCTCCATGTTTGCCCCGAAGGCCCCGGTCTCGCACGCGACGCCCTCGGCGCGCAGCTTGTCAGTGAAAAGCTGGTAGAGCCGGTTGCCTTCTTCCGGCGGGGCCGCCTGTGAGAATCCGGGGCGATTGCCGCGCGATGTATCTGCCGCAAGTGTGAACTGGCTGACGACCAGCGCGGTCCCGTCGATATCGCGCACCGAGCGGTTCATCTTGCCGGCATCATCGGTGAATATCCGCAGCTTGGCGATCTTGGCGGCCATCGCGGCGGCGGCGCTATCGTCGTCACCCTGCATGGCGCAGATCAGGATCAGCAGGCCCGGCCCGGTCTGGCCGATGATGACGTTATCGACACGAACGCTGGCTTCGGTCACTCGTTGCAAAAGGGCGCGCATCTGGTTCTTCCTTTCCGCTTTTCGCCCTTGATGCGTCGCCACGAAATCGGGTGCAAGTCTAGCGCGCGAACATGCGCAGGATACGCCCGTCGGTGACCAGGATACCGAGCGCGATCACGGCAAAGCCTGCGATGGCCGAGGGGCCAAGGGATTCGTGCAGGAACACGGTGCCAAGCGCGATGGCAAAGGGTGGTATCAGCAGCGTGACCAGCATCAGGTTTGCCGCCCCCGCACGGGTGAGGATGGCAAAATATAGCAAATAGGCAACGACGGTCGACACGAATGTCATTCCGAGCAGGGCCGCCCATGTACCACCCGACAATGAGATCTGCGGCACCCCGTCGACGCAGAGCGCTATGGGGACCATAATGATGGCACTGCCTGTCAGCATTCCCAGTGCATTCATCTGCGGGGGCTGGCCGCTCAGGTGTATCTTGGCCCAGACGCTGGCCAGTGAATAGCTGAGCGCGGCTGCGATAACCGCCAGCTGTGCAACATTGCGTGGATCAAGCCCGGCCAGTGCCTCCGGCCCCATGACGATGGCGACGCCCGCGAGGCCAAGCAGAGCGCCGATGACCTTGCGCGGAGTCAGGCGCTCATCGGCCAGCAACACGCCCGCCACCACCGCGCCGAAGACTGCTGTGGTGCCGTTCAGGATTGAGGCAAGACCACTTTCGATGCGGGTCTGGCCCCAGAAGATCAGCGAAAAGGGAAGTGCATTGTTGAGTGCGCCCATCACCAGGTAGGCCCCCCAGACGCGCGGGCTGCGCGGCAGCGTCAGACCCTGCCACCACACGACGATCCCCAGCAAAGGCACAGCCCAGACGACGCGGTGCAGCGTGATGGTCAGTGGCGGCACCTCGCGCAGCGCCAGCTCGGCAAAGAAGAACGATCCACCCCAGACAGCGGCAAGGATCAGCAACATGAGCGCGGCGGCAGGGGTAAGGGAAGCTTGGGTCATACGCGACCTTACGGCGCGCACGCGATTGGGAGCGACCCGTTTCCTGCGCAAGCAGAAGGGCGGCGCGAAAAATTCAGCCGCGCGGGTCGTAAATCTCGGCCATGTCGGCACGCGAGGTGCGGAATCCGTTGGCTGGGTGGTCTGGATCGGCGTAGCCAAAGGAGATGGCGCAGAGAATGTTGCGGCTGGCAGGCAGATCGAAATGCGCCCGGATCATCGCCGGATACGCCGCGACCGAGGCCTGGGCGATAGTCGCCAGCCCGCGCGCCGTGGCGGCAAGGCAGAACGCGGTCACGAAACCGCCCGTATCCATCGCGGCATAAGGCCCCAGATCGGCATCGGCATGCACGATCGCCACATGCGGCGCGCCGAAAAGGTGATAGTTCTGCATGGACTGGGCCGTGCGCGCGGCGCGGTCGTTGCGTTCGATCCCGACGGCTTCGTAGAGTTGGAAACCACATTCGCGGCGGCGGGCGCCGTAGGCACCGTTATAGGCCACCGGCCAAGGCATGTCGGGGGAGGGGGCTTTTGTCTGCGCCGCGTTGATTAGCGCGGCGCGAAACGCCTCTGTCGCCGCGCCGCCTGTCACCGTCACTTGCCAGGGCTGCGCATTGCACCATGACGGCGCACGGCCTGCGTCGCGGACGATCTGGCGAATAGTCTCTTCGCTGACAGGGCGAGGCAGGAACCCGCGGCAGCTATAGCGCGCATCCAGAAGGGCGCGCAGTGTGTCAGCCGCGGCGGTGTCAATGTCTTTCGTCACAGGGCGCCTTCTTTCAGAGCCAGCGCAAATCCGATGCCCCCTGCGACCAGAAGCCCGATCAGTACCGCAAAGGCGATCTTCCAGGCGGACCAGGGGCGCGCGCCCTGTACGCGGCCGGTGCGGCCATTGACCACGAAGCGGTATGACTTGCCCCGGTACTTGTACGCAGCCATCCAGACAGGCAGCAGAATATGTTTGAATGTCACGTCGCTTACCTGGGTCTGGATATCGTGGATACGCTGGCGGTCGCCGCCGATATCAAAGCGCACGTCGCGTGTGATGATCTTGTCCATGTGCTGACGGGCTTCGACAAAACCGTCGTCCAGCGACACGGTATAGGCCTCGGCGCGGAAGCCGGCCAGGAATTCGGGGCGGTATGGCTCCAGCGCGCTGAGGTCCCAGGGCTCCAGCCCGTCGGTGTATTGCTTGGGCAATGCGCGCGAGGCCAGCACCAGCACATCGTCAAAGAACCGCGCGACCCGGCCCGAGACGCCGCGCCAGCGCACCTTAGCGACGCGAACCTGTTCGCGTTTGCCGTCGCGCATCACGGTTTTGGTCTCGTAATAGACGGTGCCGCGCTCGCCCCGGTAGGTGGATTTGGTATCGGCATCGAAGGTCCAGTAGGGCACATAGATACCCTGCAGCTTGCGCCCCTTGCGGGCATAGTCCTGCAGCCCATTGGGCGCGAACCACAGCTTGCCCAGCCAATCGGTCATGGCGTCGCGAGCGGTGCGCTCATCAAGCGCAAAGGGCAGCACACCGCGCGGCTTGATATGGCGGTTCGTGCCGGTGTCGGTCACGACGGGCGTGGCGCAGAACGGGCATTCGGCGGCGTGGTTTCCGGGATCGAACTCGACCTGAGCCGCGCAGTTGGGGCATTGCAGCACCCGCGTTTCTTCCATGTCCTGGTCGGGTAGATCGGCGGCGATGGCGCGGCGAAAGTCCAGCTCTGCCAGCGGGTTGGCCCAGGGGCTATCATCCGTGACAGGTTCGGTATTGCCACAATGGTCGCAAACCAGCTGCCCGGCCTCGGGCGAGAATCGCAAATCAGACCCGCAATTGTTGCAGGGGAAAAGGTGGTTTTCCGGGGATGGTTCAGTAAGCGGCGCAGGCATTATTTGGCAGGCCTTGGAAATTTGAGTATTTTTTTATAAAGAAGAAAGGAAATGCCCGTGCAGCAGGTCTGTAGACCCAGTTCACGGGCATGTCGGGATCAGTTTGCAGGTGGCGGCGGTGGCATCACGGTAAAGAGCTGCGCCAGTTCGGCTACGTCCTCGGCCCGCAGCCATCCGTCCAGTCCGGCAGTCCAGACGTGGCTCTCGCGTGTCAACTTTCCGTCACGCACCATGCGGCCCATAGCAGCCTTGGAGTAGGGGCCATGGGTCTCTCCGCCCTCTGCGATGTGCCATACTTTTTCGACTGGGGGCGGGGGCGGCATCTGGGTCGCAGGAGCGGCGGCTGGGGCCGCGCCCCAGGGGCCGCCCTGACCTGTCATCTGCTGGGCCATGGCGATCCCCATGCCCGCGCCCATGCCGGCCGCCATGCCACCACCGGCGGGGTTCTTCGCCGCTTCGGTCATGGCTTCGGCGGCGCTGTATTGCGTGAACCGGCCCAGATCGCCGGCAAGGCCCACTGATGTCCGCTTGTCCAGTGCGGCCTCGACCGCGGGTGGCAGAGAGATATTCTCGATATAGAGTTCGGGAATGGCGAGCCCGTATTGCGCCACGGTCTGGCTGATCGCGGCGGCCACCAGCTTGCCCAGATCGGCGGTGTTGGCGGCCATGTCGAGCACCGGAATGCCCGATGACGCGACGACGCGGGAAAACTCCTGCACGATGATGTTGCGGATCTGGTAGCTGATCTCGTCCATGGTGAATTCACCGTCTGTGCCGACGATCTCAAGCAGGAAGTTGGCGGGGTCAGCCACGCGGACGCTGTATGTGCCGAAGGCGCGCAGGCGGGTCGGGCCAAATTCGGGATCGCGCAGCATGATCGGGTTCTTGGTGCCCCATTTCAGATCATTGAAGCGGGTGGTGTTGACGAAGTAGATCTCGGATTTGAACGGGCTTTTGAACCCGTGATCCCAGTGTTGCAACGTCGTCATGACCGGCATGTTGTTGGTCTCGAGCATGTAGAGACCGGGCGTGAAGACATCCGCCAACTGGCCCTCATGGACAAAGACGGCTGCCTGGCCTTCGCGCACGGTCAGCTTGGCGCCATATTTGATCTCGTGGCCTTCGCGCTGGAACCGCCAGACCATCGTGTCGCGGGTGTCGTCGGTCCAGTGGATGACGTCGATGAATTCACCGGTGAGAAAATCGAAAATACCCATCTGGTAGTCTCCTGTTGTAGATTAACTAGGGCTGATGCCGCGCTGCGCAATCAATTCGCGCAGGATCGGGCGGGCCTCTTCGGCGGACATCCCGGGGGTCAGGCGGGGCGAGTAGAGCAGGCGCAGCAGTTCTTCGTCGTGGGTGGTGAGCAACGCAAATTCGTCATCGTCATTGAAAATCGACGGGCGCGCGCGCGGGCTGTCATTGGCAAGGCCAAGGCCCTGCGCTAATTCTTCGTGCACGCAGGAGCGCCGCATAAGGTCGGGGTGTTCGGCCCGGATAAAGGCGATGGCACGGCGGTAGGTGTGGTCGTCCTTGGCATCCGAAAACGCCACCACAAGGCAATGGATCGACCGTGGCAGCGAGTTGAACAGCGCCAGAGAGGTCGGATTGATGTTGGGCACCAGTTGGCGGATGCGGTCCACCGCGGCGGCGCGGTCATCCTCGCCCATGATCAGCACATGAAAATTGGCGCCTGCGCCGGGGCCGGCCGAAATCGGATGGCCCGTGATGCGCGACAGGCGTGCTGCATAGGCAGTGACGGTCTGCAGATCGGACTCGCGCTGTGCTTCGGGAACGCTGTCGCCGAATTCGACCTTCATGCGCACGGGGGTGGTCCATTTGCGCAGGCCGCCCGGCTTGCCGTCCGACCGCGTCAGGCCACGGTTGCGCGCGTATTCGTCGTAGAACGCGATGGTTTCGAAATTGCGCAGCAGATCGCTATCTGAATAGGGCGTATCGACGCCGCCGCCACCGGTGCGTAGCAGGCCCTGCGCCAGCAAGTTGGCCTGCACGCGGCTGTAATAGCGCGACAGGCTCTGACTGCGGGCGGACGGGCCATCCGGATGCGGCGTCGGTGTCGGGGCCACATCGGCGGGCCGCGCCTGGGGCGAGGTAGAGGGCGGCTCTACCGGCATGGCACAGGCAGTCAGGGCCACGAGGCCCGCGCTTAGAATGACCGCCCTTATGTTCGCCGCGACCCGCACGCGAAGTCTATGCCCCGGCGGAGGTGCCAACGGTATCGCCGGTGCCATCGCCACGTGCCTTGGCCGAGGCGAGCGTATCGCGCAGCTCGGCCTCCATTTTCTTCAGTTCGGCCTCGGCAGCGGCACGGCGGGCCTTGCCTTCGTCCGCGATTTGCAGGGATTCCTCGATCGTGCCGATCAGGTCGGCATTGGCCTGTTTCACCGCTTCGATGTCGAACACGCCGCGCTCCATCTCGGTGCGGATCATCTTGTTGCTTTCGCGCAGGTTCTTGGCGTTGGCGGTCAGCAGCTCATTGGTCAGGTCGTTGGCGTCTCGCACTGCGGCGGCGGCCTCGGCAGAACGCTGGATGGTGACGGCCTGCGCCAGCTGGGTTTCCCACAGCGGCACGGTGTTCACGAGCGTCGAATTGATCTTGGTCACGAGGCTCTTGTCGTTTTCCTGCACCAGACGGATCGACGGCAGAGACTGCATCGTGACCTGACGGGTCAGTTTCAGGTCATGCACCCGGCGTTCCAGATCGTCGCGCGCGGCGCGCAGATCGCGCAGTTCCTGCGCCTTCATCACCTGGTCTTTCTCAGGGGCCTTGGCGATCTTGGCCTCCTTGGCGGGGATGTCTTTTTCATCCAGCACGCGCAGCTTTTCTTCGCCGGCCGCGATATAGAGCGCCAGTTCTTCGTAAAAGGCGAGGGTCTTGCCATAGAGAAGGTCGAGCGATTTGATATCCTTGAGCAATGTATGCTCGTGCAGATGCAGATCCTCTGTCACCTTGTCGATCTGGCTCTGCACCTCTTCGAAGCGCGCGGTGAATTGCGCGAAAGGCGCCGCCCGGCCCAGCAGGCGCTCCCACCAGGTCCGCTTGCGACGCACATCCAGCTCGGACACCGAAAAGCCCCGGATCGTGGTGACGATCCCGCGCAGGCTGTCGCCCGCCGGGCCCACATCCTTGTTGCGCACGCCCTGCAACATGGCTTGCGAGATTTCCTGCAACTCGGCCTGCGCGGCAGAGCCAAAGGACACGATGGACTGAGTGTCGCCCATGTCGATCTCGGACATACGTTTGCGGATCTCGTCGCCCACGGGTTTGTCCGCGTCCTTGAGCAGCACGATGTCACGCGCCTCGGTGGGTTCGGGCAGGACGACGGCGTTGACCTCGGCGACCTCCGCAAGCGTGGCTTCGGCTTTCTGACGGATGGATTCAGACATGGTGTGGTATCCTCTCAATTCGGGGAATTGCGGGTCAGTTGAACGCCTTCGCGCTCAAGGCGTTCGCGCAGCACTTCGATCTCGACCTCGAGATCGGTATGGCTGTCGCGCAGGAGTTTCTGGGTCTTGGCATCGAAATTCGTTTCAAGATCGCTCAGCAGCGTCAGGTAATCTTGGCGCGCCTGCTTGTCGGCGCTGCGGGCGTAGATATCGGCGAACTTGATCGTCGCGTCGCGCGCGCCCACCAAGTAGACGCCGATGAACTTGCGGGCCGCGGTCAGGTCACGCGGGTCTTCTTCGATGGTGCGCAGCATGTCGCGCACCGTATCGTGGAACCGCTCCAGCCGGGCCTCTACCTGCCGGTCGCCGGCGCGCTTGATCGCGTCACGCATTGCGGCCAGATGGGCCTCGGCCTTTTCGACGGCGCGCACGACCCTGTCGGTCTGGAACTGGTCGATCCCTTCCATTCCCTTGGATTTCATCGGGTCAAGGCCAAAGGAAAAGATGTGCAACCCGGTGGTGACCGCGCCAAAAAGCAGCGGTGCAATCAGCCCCGGCTCGACCTTGTAGGCGGCGATGGCGATGCCCAGTCCGGCAAGGACGGAGGAAAACAGCTTGCGTGGGATGCCCGGCGCGCGCGCCACCTTGCGGCTGGCAAATTCCGCCTCGGCGCGTAGCCCTTCGCGCAAGAGCCAGGCCGAGAGCGCCAGCACTGCGGCGGCCAGGGCGCCCAGAGTCAGACCGGCCGCGCCCGAGGTGAGCGAAGTGAACAGAACCAGCACCGCAGGCAGGAACATAAGGTTCGCGCGCGCGCCAGCGGGATCGACCCGCACCGATGCGCGGCGCGGTGCGCCGCTATCCGCGGGGTCGGATCCGTCCGGGCTGAATTTACCGCCAAATTTCTGCGCCATGCCTGTCAAAGCCCTCCGAGCAGGCCGCTGGTCACACCGAGCATAAGCACAAGGAGCGCCACGAAGCTGATTTTCTGCATTGTCGTCCTCCTTGCTACACTTTCCGACACGTTTCGCGCCAACGCGCGGCTGTCCTGGGCGGCGTGCGATACGGTCGAGACGACCATCGCGGCCAATGCGACCAATACCATTGCCGCGCAAACCAGTAGTAATACACGTGCCATTGCGGTGTCGTTAGTCCGTTTCTGTCTGTCGGCGGCTCTTTTAAAACCTAGGTGATGGCGGGGCCGGTTGCTAGGGGGAACCTGCGGGTGGTCTTTCCCCTAACGGGTGCGGTGCGCTCCTCAGTGCTGGGCGCCGGTGCGACGCTGCGCATTCAGCTTGCGGGTATAGCCCGATTGGATGACTTCGACCGCGACCAGAACCAGCACGCTGAAATAGAACGTGGTCTTGGACATCGGCACCACTTCGTAGCCAAAGAATTTCAGCGCCAGCGTGTCGTCATGCATTGCATGCGCCGCAGCTTGACCAGCCTCACCCAGCAGCACAACGCCGACGATCAGCAGGATGAAGAGGCCGAGAACCTCGTACATGCGATTTTTCTCTAAAAACCGCGTAACCCCATCAGCGAGCACCAACATCGCCAGCCCCGACAGGATGATGGCAAAGGCCAGGATCGGAAAGACATCGGTGATCGCCAGTGCCGAGAGCACGGAATCGAACGAAAAGATGAGATTGGTGACGACGATGAGGGCGATAACCTTGACCGCTGATTTGCCACCTTTGTCGGCCAGATCGGCATTCAGGTGTTTCACGCTCAGCATGTGTCCGATCTCTTGAACGGCCGTATGAATGATGAACACTCCGCCAAAGACAAAGACGCAGGTGGCGAAATTCACACCGCCCTCGATCACGCCGGGCCAGTTGAGCACGAAAAACGGGGCGGCCATCGCGTCGATCAGCTTGATCATCACGAACAACAGCACCACCCGCAGGACCACCGCGATGATGATCCCCCACATACGCACTGCCTTTTGCATGGCCGCGGGCGCACGTTGGGATTCGATCGAGATGTATAGAAGGTTGTCAAAGCCCAGTACGGCCTGAAGAAAACACAGCATCAGCAGATTGCCGAGGTTTTCTGCGGTCAATAGATCTGCCATCTAAGTATTCCCCAAAGTCGAATGAACAGACCACCGGTTTGACCCGGTTATAGGCCGCTTTGTCAATTTCTAACTTCGCAAGTTGACTTGGGGTTCCCTAGTCAGGTGGTGCGGCGCTTGCGCTGGGGCGCTGGACGGTCGGCCTTGGGCTTGGCACCCTTGTCCTCCATCCCCAATTGGTCGCGCAGTACGCGCGGGCGCACTTCCTCGACCGCACCGGGCTTCAGCTGCGCCAGTTGGAACGGCCCGTAGGACACCCGGATCAGGCGGTTGACCACCAGTCCGACCGCTTCCATCGCACGACGTACTTCGCGGTTCTTGCCCTCGCGCAGCGACACCGTGGCCCATGCGTTGGCGCCGGTCTGGCGGTCCAGCGTCACGGTCATCGGCTGGAAACGCTCGCCATCCAGCGTCAGCCCCTTGCGCAATGGCGCGAAAGTGTCGTCGGTGGGGCGGCCCTTGACCCGTACGCGGTACTTGCGCAGCCAGCCGGTGCTGGGCAGTTCCAGCCGCCGCTTGATGCCGCCATCATTGGTCAGCAACAGCAAACCCTCTGACGAAATATCGAGCCGCCCGACGCTGATCACACGTGGCATGTCATCGGGCAGGGCGTCGAAAATCGTCTCGCGCCCCTGTTCGTCGCGGGCCGAGGTCACCAAGCCCGCAGGCTTGTGATACAGCCAGAGCCGAGGCGGCTCCGGGGCATTCAGCGGTTTGCCGTCAACGGCAATGCGGTCCTTGTCGGTGACATTAAGCGCGGCACGGTCGATCTTGACGCCATTGACGGAGACACGGCCGGCCTCGATCATCCGCTCGGCTTCGCGGCGACTGGCGACGCCGGCGCGGGCGATGACTTTGGCGATACGGTCGCCGGGAGGGGGCTTTTGACTCATGTCGCCTCGCTTAGCTGAAATGCGACCCTTGCGAAAGCACAGATCGTGCGGCAGGACATCCCCATGAGTTTTACCAGCCACATGGATATCGCCCTTGACGAGGCCTGCGCGGCGGCGGCACGCGGCGAGGTGCCCGTGGGCGCTGTGCTGATCGCGCCGGACGGGCAGGTGGCGGCCCGGGCCGGCAACCGCACCCGCGAGTTATGTGATCCGACAGCCCATGCCGAAATTCTGGCGATTCGCGCCGCCTGTGCTGCCGCAGGCTCTGAGCGGCTGCCGGGCTATGCGCTCTATGTCACGCTGGAACCTTGCGCCATGTGCGCCGCCGCCATCGCCGCCGCGCGTGTGGCCAAGCTGTATTTCGGCGCGTCTGATCCTAAATCAGGCGGCGTGCTGCATGGCGCGCGGGTGTTTTCGCAAAGCCAGAGCCACCACGCGCCCGAGATCTACGACGGAATCGCGGCAGAGGCGGCAGAAACCCTGCTTAAGGCGTTCTTTGCCGCGCGCCGCATGCCCTAACCTTCATGCGGTTTCCCGCCTTACGAACTGGACGTAGCTGGCGACAATGCCCGCCCAAAGGGGTTAACAAGCAGCGATCGCGCCCTCCAGGCTCTTGACCAATGCTTCGGCGTGTGCGCTTGCAACGTGAATCCGGAAGCTGTTTTCCGTCTCGTACCTGTAGAGAAACACGCCAAGGCCAAAGAGCAGCCGCGCGACGGATCTGGAGGGGACGTCCAGATTCAGCTCCGCGCCGCGTTTCAGGACTTCCAGCGATCGTTCCCCACTAACGTCGAACACCGCATAGGCATCGCTGGCGTCCGAGACCGCCTGACCGATGTCGTCATGCCAGCCTTCCGACACGGTGGGGCCGTTGACCAGCAACACGCGGTCCCGGCGGACGGACAGGGCATAGCTGTCAGCCGTCACGATATCCGGCCAGCCTGCGATTGGTTGCTTTGTTTGCGTCAGAACGTCCGGGCCAGAGATCAGCACCTGCCGCGCCAGGGTGACGGCGGCAAGTGTCATGCCGTTTGCATCGTGGGCGTAACCGCTGGGGAGCGGGGCGTCCCATTTTCCACTGTCGTCACGCATGAAGTCGCTCTCCTTCGGGGTCGAAAGCACAAGGGGCGCATATCGTGGCCTCTCGAATGTCGCCCAAATGCCAGACCGAGACGGTTTCCCCGATCCGCGCTGCCCCGTTTTCGACCAGCCCGAGGGCAACGGGCCGGCCTAGTGTCGGGCTTTCATAGCTGGAGGTGACATAGCCCTGTGAGCGGGGCGGCGTGCCGTCGACAAGATGAGCGCCTGTGGCCAAGGGGGGAGCACCCATGGGGACCGAGAGCCCGACCAGTGTCTTGCGGTTGGTTGCATTGGCCTTGTCGCAATGCAGGCTGCGATCACCGATGAAGGCCGCAGATTTCTTGAGGCGCGGGACGCCAAAGCCCAGATCATGGGGCATGGTTTCGCCGTCGGTGTCCTTGCCGACCATGATATAGCCCTTCTCCGCGCGCAGGATCGAAAGCGCCTCGATCCCGATCGGGGCCGCCCCCAGTGCCTGACCGGCTTTCACTATGGCCTCCCAGAGCGCGGGGGCCTTGGCGCATCTAACAGAGAGTTCGAAGCTGAGATCGCCGGTGAAACTGACCCGTGCGATGCGCATGGGGGTCTCCTCGAAATGTGTCTCTTGCAGGGTCATATGGGGAAAGGCTTTGGCGGACAGGTCAACATCAAGCGCCAGCGCGGCAAGGATTTCGCGCGCTTTCGGACCTGCGATGGTGACCGTCGCCCAATGCTGCGTCTGGTCATGGACGAAGATCCGGTCAGGGTTATTGCCGTCCTGCCGCCAAGCCTCAAGATGCGTGCGAACGCTATCGACGTGGCTGGAAGAGCAGGAGATCACGAAGCGGTTCTGATCTAGGCGTGTAATCACCCCGTCATCAAGGACAATGCCACCTTCAGTCAGCATGAAACCATAGCGGATGTGGCCCGGCTTCAGTGTACGGATCGTATTGTAGTAGATGAAGTTCACGAATGTCTCGGCGTCGGGCCCCATCACTTCGATCGTGCCAAGAGGCGAGGCGTCAAAGATCCCCGCCGAGCCGCGCGCGGTCAGAACCTCTTGGTGGATCAGCTGCTTGGCCTCGCCTTTGCCGTACCATCCGGGCCGCAGCCAGCCACCATATTCGCCTAGGGCGGCCCCGGCCGCGCGGTGCTGGGGTTCCAGCGCCAGTCGCTTGAGCGGGTGCCAGAGCTGTTTGCCGTGGTGGCCATGGTACATCTCGAGCGGTACGGGCACGAATGGCGGACGGAAGGTTGTCGTACCAACCTCGGGCAGGGGGCGACCCTGTACGGCGGCCATTGCAGCCAGCCCCGCCATGTTCGAAGTCTTGCCCTGATCGGAGGCCATGCCAAGGGTGGTGTAGCGTTTGAGGTGCTCGACCGAGACATAGTTTTCGCGCGCAGCCAGTTCGACATCCTTGAGCGTCACGTCATGCTGGAAGTCGATCCATTGCCTCCCTTTGCTGCCCGGATCAGGCCAGAGCGGGGTAAGTGCATAGCTGGTAGGCGACAGGTCCGGCGACTTGCCGTTCCCGGCGGCGCGGGCCTCGGACAAGGAAACGTCCAGATCAAACGCCCCGTTCACGGCGCCGACGGCAACCATTCCATCCGGAGCGGCACCCGGCAGAAACGCTTGCCGTGTCTCGCACCAGTTCAGCTTGCCGCCCGCATGGCGCCACAGATGCACAAGTGGGGTCATGCCGCCAGATGCAATGATGGTATCGACGTCATGGCGCTTTGCCCCTTGGGCAATCCCCTTGATCCGTTTGCCGCCCAATGCCTGCATGGGGCCATCATGGGGGTTCAGGCGGAGAACCTTTGCACCGGCTTCTGCCAGCAACACCTCCGCCGCATCGGCCAGGCTGTTATTGGAGACCAGAGCAATCTTGCTCCCCACAAGCACGCCGTAGCGCGCCAGATATTCGCAGGCTCCATCCACGGCGATCACGCCGGGGCGGTCATTGTCCGCAAAGGTAATGGGCCGGTCCAGCGCGCCAGTGGCGAGCACGATCCGGTCCGCGCGCATCCGGTGCAGGCGCGGCGCGGTGCCAAAGGGGCCGTTTTCAGCAAGGCCAACCAACCCGTGATCATACACACCGAACGCCGTGGTCGCGGTCAGGATGCGCCCGCCTGCGGAGGTGATCGCACTGACCTGTTCCGCTATCCAGTCGGTGGGTGCAAGGCCTTCGATTTCAGCCATCTGGTGCAAGCCGCCACCCAGAACGGGGTGATCCTCGACCAGCACGACGCCCCGGCTTGCCTCGGCCGCCGCGCGGGCCGCCGCAAGCCCTGCAGCGCCGCCGCCGATCACCAGCACCTCGCAATGGTCGAAGACCTGGTCCGCGCTGTAACCCTCCGGCACATCACGGCTGATATCGCCAAGGCCGGCCATTTTGCGGATCATCGGCTCGAACAGGTGCCAGTTGGGCCACATGAAGGTCTTGTAATAGAACCCGGCACTCAGCCAGCGGTGGAACACATCCAGCCCGCTCTTGATATCGAAGGTCGCTGAGGGCCAGGCATTGACCGCGCGGGCCCGCATCCCCTCCACCAGCGGCGTGGTGGTTGCCGGACAATTGGGGAACGAGAGTCCGTTCAGGGTCACGGTTATGATCGCGTTGGGGTCATCGACCCACGCCCCCCACGGCCCGCGGGGGCGGTGGTATTTGAAACTGCGCCCCATGACGCGCACGCCATTGGCAAGCAGAGCAGATGCCAGGGTGTCGCCCTCGTAGCCCTGATATTCCTTACCATCGAAGGAGAAGCGGAGCGGTTTCGAGCGGTCGATCAATGCGACCCGAGTCGTGCGATGCGAGGTCATTGCGCATCCTCTCGTAGGGATCGACTACCCAGTACTTTCATGGTCTCGCTGTCGCGCTCCATCACGAACAATTCCGAACAGGTCAGATGTATCCAGACCTCGCGCACGAGGCCCTTGTCGTTGCGCTGGGCATAAAGATAGGTGGCCCAGTCCTGCGCCGCGATCTTTTCATCTGTCGCGGGTCTGACCTTGCCCAACTCGCCGGCAAAGTGGAACTCGGTCTCGTTGCGGGGGCCGCAAAAGGGGCATGGGAAAATCTGCATGTGCCTGTCCTAATGTGCGATGCCAGAGGCCGCGCCTTCGTCGATCAGGTGCCCCGTCACGAACCGGCTGCGGTCAAACGGGCGGCTGATCTCGTGGTGGGAGCCGGTCGCGAGGACATGGGCAAACAGATCCCCGCCCGCCGGGATCGCCTTGAACCCGCCCGTGCCCCAGCCGCAATTGAGGTAAAGCCCGTCGACGCCGGACGGCCCGATGATAGGCGAACTGTCGGGCGTCACATCCACGATGCCCGCCCAATGGCGCAGCAATTTGACCGAAGCGAGCGCGGGCATCATCTCGACCAACCCGGCCAGCACGGTTTCCTGCACTGGCAAGTTGCCACGCTGCCCGTAAGACGGGATGCGGTCCAGCCCGCCGCCGATCACCAGCCCACCCTTGTCAGACTGGCTGGCATAGGTGCCGAAAGGCGGGCAGAGCACGACCG
>Ga0209344_10002218_pt1 | contig 22264 bp, 22 predicted proteins | sample Cruoilmetagenom6_FD_187293 | JGI IMG/M metagenome (GOLD analysis project Ga0209344, IMG submission 187293) | Oil polluted marine microbial communities from Coal Oil Point, Santa Barbara, California, USA - Santa Barbara Oil Seep Sample 6 (SPAdes)... | ecosystem: Environmental > Aquatic > Marine... | reverse complement strand
GAGGCACTGTCATCCTTTGGGCGTATCGACGACCTGATCGAACGCATGGGTGCCATCACCAGACAGCTAAAATCCTATGCCCGTAAGGGGCAAGAGGCATTCTCCCCCGTCGATATGGGCGCCGCACTGGCGTCTTCTTTGTCCATGATGGAGCCTCAATTGCGCCAGCGTCAGGTTGAGATCAGCCGCATTCTACCTGACACCCCTGTCATGGTGATGGGGGACCGAATGCGTATTGAGCAGGTTTTAGTGAATCTTTTGCGAAACGCGCTAGATGCTACTAAATCGGAACGAAACCCGCAGGTAGACATTATACTATCAGCGGGGGAGACGGCGACATTGACGGTGCGCGACAATGGCCCGGGTATTGAGGACTTAGATGCGCTGTTTGAACCTTTCTATACGACCAAGCAGCCGGGCGATGGTGTCGGGCTGGGTCTTGCCATTTCTTCGGGGATCGTAAACGACCTCGGAGGACGGCTCACAGCGCGCAACGGCCAAAGCGGCGGCGCTGTTTTTGAAATGCAGCTGCCGATATTGGCAGATGGAACGAAGATTGAAGCGGCGGAGTGAACGCATGGCTCAGGCAATGAAAATCGCGATTGTGGACGACGAACAGGACATGCGGCAGTCCATCAGCCAGTGGCTGGCCCTGTCGGGCTACGATACTGAAACCTTTGGCAGCGCAGAAGACGCGTTGAAAAATTTGGGGCCGGATTACCCCGGTATTGTTATCTCAGACATCAAAATGCCCGGCATGGACGGGATGCAATTTCTGAAAAAACTGATGGGCAGCGATTCTGCTCTGCCAGTCATTATGATCACTGGACACGGCGATGTGCCGATGGCGGTTGAAGCCATGCGGGTCGGTGCGTTCGATTTCCTTGAAAAGCCGTTCAACCCAGACCGAATGAGCGAGTTGGCCAAGAAGGCCACCAATGCGCGCCGTCTGGTGATGGACAACCGCGCGCTGCGGCGGGAACTGTCCGACGGTGGGCAATTGATGAAAAAGCTGATCGGTCAGTCACCAGTGATGGAACGTCTGCGCGAAGACATTCTCGACCTTGGTCAGGCGGATGGCCATGTGCTCATTGATGGCGAAACCGGCACCGGTAAGACGCTGGTGGCTCATGCGCTTCATGCCGTGGGCAGCCGTGCGGGGAAGAAGTTCGTCCTCGTGTCCTGTGGCGCGCTTGAGGAAGACGCGCTTGCCAAACGTCTGTTCGGCCCCATGCAGCCCGAAGACGCGCAATTGCCCGCGATTGAAGAAGCGCGCGGCGGGACGCTGGTATTGGAAGACATCGAAGCACTGTCAGAAAGCCTGCAAGCTCGGTTGCTGAGCGCGATTAACGAGCAGGGCACACCAGCTGAGACGCGGATCGTTGCAATCTCAAACCTGCAAGAGGCGGGCCGCACGTCAGAAGACGCGCTGCGCTCTGACCTGTTCTACCGCCTCGCGGCCCTGCGGATTACGGTCCCACCACTGCGCCAGCGCGGCGAAGACATCCTTACGCTCTTCACCCGTCTAAGCGACCAGTTCGCGGATGAATACGGCTGCGAAGCGCCGCAAGTAAGTGCTCAAGAGGCGGCGCAGTTGTTGCAGGCGCCTTGGCCCGGTAACGTACGTCAGTTGATCAATGTGGCTGAACGGGCGGTGCTCCAGTCGCGTCGTGGTTCCGGCACCATTGCGTCGCTGCTCATGAGCGATCATGACGAGATGCAGCCGGTGATGACCACCGAAGGCAAGCCGCTTAAGGAATATGTCGAAGCCTTTGAACGTATGCTTATCGACAACACCATGCGGCGTCACAAAGGCTCCATTGCCAGCGTGATGGACGAACTGTGCCTGCCGCGCCGGACACTTAACGAGAAGATGGCGAAATACGGATTGCAGCGGTCCGATTACCTATGACCGCTGGCGCAGCGCCGCGGTAATTAACCGCTGCGCTGCGCGACGATTTCGATCGCTTTGCCGTTTTCATCGGTGATACAGGCCCAACTGCCTGCGCCGGGCACGTCTACGATATAGCGGTACAACTCGACAACCGGACGGCTGGTATTGATTGATACGCCGGATGCGCCGATCTCCTTGCCCACCGCTGCCAGACAGCTTTTCTGCCCGCGCACATCGGCCAGCGCTGTGGGATTGTCGGCGACGGCAATCTCATCACAGGCGCTGAGGCCCAGAATTGCAATGCAGAGCGCGGAGCGCAAAAGGTTTGGCATGGATCATCGTCCTTTGAAAACTGCATGCCGCGACGCGCGGTCGGACATTTCTATACTGACAGAATGAATGTTTCCAAGCGCATGCGCCTTGTCAACAGAGCCAGACTATCGCGCATTTGAGTGTTGCCGTTTCGATTGACCATTGTGTTTCATCCCCAAAAGCCCTTAACTAGGCAGATAAGTTCCGCGCCGCCTGACAGGCGCGTGAGGACTTTGACAGTTTCGCTGCCGCGCCACTTCGACACCGGGGGGTCGGCAGACCGATTGGGCCGGAAACGGCCGAAGAACCGCTGACATTCGCGAGGGTTTGCCCGGACGAAACGCAGCTCATTTAATGGATGCAAGCAGCAACGCTGCCTTGCATCGGAGAAGAACCGCGATGACGCGCGCAGTTGCTCAGAGCAGACAGACCGGGGCCGCAATTGGCCCCGCTGTTGCCGCGTCCTCCATCGCCCTGACAAGTCACACCATCCAGCCCGATGCTCCCCCCGGGAGCCTCCGCGCGCGGATGCTGTGCATAATGGATTTATGTCTAAGAAAATGCTTATCGATGCCACCCACGCCGAGGAAACTCGCGTTGTGGTCGTGGACGGAAACAAGGTCGAGGAATTCGATTTTGAATCTGAGAACAAACGCCAGCTAGCTGGCAACATCTACCTCGCAAAGGTGACACGGGTCGAACCGTCGCTTCAGGCGGCCTTTGTTGACTACGGCGGCAACCGCCACGGCTTCCTCGCTTTTTCGGAAATTCACCCCGATTATTACCAAATTCCCGTAGCCGACCGTCAGGCGCTGCTGGAAGAAGAGCGCGCCTATGCCGAAGCACAGGCCGCCAAGGACGAAGAAGACGAAAAGCCCAAACGCTCCCGTTCGCGTTCGCGCAGCCGGTCCAAAAGCCAAGCGGCTGAGACCAACAGCGATGACGCAGTTGCGACAGCCGAAGTCTCTGACGACAGCACCGACCAGATCGCTGGCATGGAAACGGTCGATCTGGACGATGACGAAGGCAGCTCGCCTATGGAGCGGGTGGCCGAAACCCCGGTGGAAGAGCCCGTTGAAGGCGAAGCTGCGGTTGAAGCGGATGGTGCCGACGAGGACAATTCAAACGACAACACAGACGCCACATCCAAGGACGATTCCATCGAATCTGTCGCCGATGAAGATGACAGCGACGACATCCGCCCGGTGCGCAAACCGCGCCCGCGTCGCTATAAGATTCAAGAAGTTATCAAGGTTCGTCAAATCCTGCTGGTGCAGGTCGTCAAAGAGGAACGCGGCAACAAGGGCGCGGCGCTTACCACTTACCTAAGCCTCGCGGGCCGTTACTGCGTCTTGATGCCCAACACCGCCCGTGGCGGTGGCATCAGCCGCAAAATCACCAATGCAGCGGACCGCAAGAAACTTAAAGAAATCGCCACTGAAATCGAAGTGCCCAAGGGCGCGGGTCTAATCGTGCGCACCGCCGGTGCCAAACGCACCAAGGCCGAAATCAAGCGCGATTACGAATACCTGCAGCGCCTGTGGGAACAGATCCGCGAGTTGACTTTGAAGTCCATCGCGCCCGCAAAGATCTACGAAGAAGGCGACCTGATCAAACGCTCGATCCGCGACCTTTATAACCGCGAGATTGACGAGATCCACGTCGAGGGCGAGCGCGGCTACCGCATCGCTAAGGACTTCATGAAAATGATCATGCCGTCCCACGCCAAGAACGTGAAACTCTACAATGAAACCCTGCCGCTGTTTGCCCGTTTTCAGGTGGAAAGCTATTTGTCGGGCATGTTCAACCCAACGGTACAACTGCCATCGGGCGGCTATATCGTGATTGGTGTGACCGAAGCGCTGGTGGCGATTGACGTGAACTCAGGCCGGGCCACGAAAGAAGGCTCGATCGAACAGACCGCGACCAAGACCAACCTTGAGGCCGCTGCCGAAGTGGCGCGCCAGCTGCGTCTGCGCGACCTTGCGGGCCTGATCGTTATCGACTTTATCGACATGGACGAGCGCAAGAACAACGCCGCCGTCGAAAAGATGATGAAAGACAAGCTCAAGACCGACCGCGCGCGCATTCAGGTGGGCCGTATCTCGGGCTTTGGTCTGATGGAAATGTCGCGCCAGCGTCTGCGTCCCGGCATGATTGAGGCGACGACACAGCCCTGCCACGCTTGCCACGGCACGGGTCTGGTGCGGTCGGATGACAACCTCGCGCTGTCGATCATCCGCCAGATCGAAGAAGAAGGCACGCGCCGCCGGTCGCGCGAAGTGCTGGTGCGCGCGCCTGTGGGCATCGCTAACTTCTTGATGAATCAAAAGCGTGAGCATATCGCCCATATCGAGATGCGCTATGGTCTGTCCGTGCGGATTGAAGGCGACCCGACTTTGGTCAGCCCTGACTTCCACATCGAAAAATTCAAAACCGCCACACGCGTTGTGCCGCCGGTGTCGGATCACGTCGTTTCGGTCGATACATCCTTGATGGATCAAATCGACGAGGACGAGAGCGCGGCAGAGGCGGAGAGCGAAGAAGCTCCCGCAGCGCAGGAGGCCAGCCAGCCTGAAAACAGCAACGGCAATGGTGAAGACGGCGAAGGCAAGTCCAAGCGCCGTCGGCGGCGGCGTCGCAGCCGGGGTGGTCGTGGCCGCTCGAACGGTGGCGATCAGAACGGTGCGGAAGGCCAGAACAACGGCCAGCCGCAGGACGCCGCATCCTCAGAAGGGCAAAGCGCGGATCAACCGGCAGAGCAGGGCGCGGATGCCGTGCAGGCTGCGTCTGCTGAGGGGGAAAGCGCGCCGAAGGCAGAGGACAAGCCAAAGCCCAAGAGCCGCAGCCGTTCGCGCAAGCCTAAGGCCGAAGTTGCACCCGAAGCCGAGCCAGCACCCGAGGCGCTGGCCGCTGCCGAAGGCGAAACGCCAAAGGTAGAAGGTGACGCTGAAGATGCACCGAAGCCCAAGGCAAAATCCACTCGAAGCCGCAGCAGCCGTGCCAAAAAGCCCGCTGCTGACGCCGTGGCCGAAGAGGTCACGAGCGCTGATCCTGCGGCGACCGAGCAAGCAGCAGAGCCGGCACCAAAGCCCAAGCGCCGCAGCCGGGCCAAGCCCAAAGCCGCCGAACCTGTAGCAGAGCCTGCAGCAGAGCCAGCGGCGGTGGAAGCCCCTTCGACGCCTGAAGCAGCAGCCGAAACCACCCCTCCGGCACCACAAGAGGCTCAGCCGGAAACCGTGGTCCAGCCGGAGCCTGTGGCCGAGGCAGCACCAGCAGTCGAACCAGCCCCCGAGCCTGCGCCGGAACAGGTCGCTGAAAAGCCTGCAGAGAAGGCGAAGCCGAAGCGCCGCGGCTGGTGGTCTCTGGGCGGTTAAGCCAGACTGATTAAACGGAAAACGGCGGGCCACTGGCCCGCCGTTTTGTCATTCATACTGCCCAAATTGATCAGGCCAAATACGCCTAACTGCCTTTGGTGATGATATAAACTTCTGCGCCGTCCTCTTGACGGGTTGCAGTCAGTTCATGCCCAGCTTCGGTGCAGAAATGCGGCACATCAATCACTGCCGCCGGATCGTCAGCATGCATGTGCAGTTGGTCACCGGCCGCGAGTGCGGCAAGGCGTTTGCGTGCTTTTAGCACGGGCAGAGGGCATAACAGCCCCGTAGCATCCAGTTTCTCAATCTTCATGGGTTCAGTTAATCGAAGTGTTTCATGAGGTCCACGATCTTGTGACAATATGGCAGGTGACGCCGCGCCTTGGCCGGGCTAGGAACGTGTCATGTTTGATATAAGCCTTCTCGACGCCGGGCTTCTGCCCGCTATGACAATCGCCCTGATCGCGGGGGTGTTTAGCTTTCTGTCTCCCTGCGTTTTGCCCATTGTGCCGCCCTATCTTGCCTATATGGGGGGCGTGTCGATCAACGACATGAGCAACCAACGCACCGCACGGAGACGGGCCGTGGTGGCGGCTTTGTTCTTTGTGCTGGGGCTCAGCACAGTCTTTATTCTGCTCGGTTTTACGGCTTCGGCCTTTGGTATGTTTTTTCTGCAGAATCAGGCGCTATTCGCAAAGATTTCTGGGGTCGTTATCATCGTCTTCGGCCTGCATTTTGTCGGGCTGTTTCGCATTCCCTTTCTTGACCAAGAGGCGCGTCTAGACGCGGGCGACAAAGGGGGATCAAGCTTTGGCGCCTATGTGCTTGGGCTGGCTTTTGCCTTTGGCTGGACCCCTTGCATTGGCCCGCAACTTGGCGCGATCCTGTCTTTGGCGGCAAGCGAGGCGTCGGTCTCGCGTGGCACGCTATTGCTGGGCATCTACGCAGCGGGTTTGGGGATACCCTTTTTGCTGGCGGCCATGTTCATCACCCGCGCCATGACACTGATGAACCGTATCAAACCGCATATGAAGCTGATTGAGCGGATCATGGGCGGGCTTTTGGTGCTGGTCGGACTTGCGCTGCTGACAGGGGCTTTCACGACATTCTCCTTTTGGCTGCTTGAGACGTTCCCCGTTCTTTCATTGGTAGGATAAAGCCTTATTCTTGCCCTGAAATGCGGCTAGACTGTGCCGGACGAAAGGTTGGGCATGGTCAAGGTTTCAGGGCAAATGAATGCGCCTCAGAAGGTCGCGAAACGTCGGGTGTTCTACATCCCCGGCTATGACCCCATTCATCCGCGTCGCTACCGTGAGCTTTACCGTAAAGAGGGGGCGGCGCAGGCGGCGATTTCGGGGTATGAGATCGGGCTGAAGCCGAAAGCGGGCCAAGGCAATTACGGTTGGACCGTTGCAGCCACGATCGAGGGCAAGGCCGTGTCATCTCAGGTGGAGGTGCTGGTCTGGTCTGACATCGTGCGCGATAGCATGAGTAATTCGATCCCCGCGACCTATTGGCAATTGCTGCACACCTCTTGGGCCTATATCGGCTCCGGCGCGCTTTGGCGGTTGATGCGTCTCCGCAAGGGGCCAGTGATCGCCGCGCTTTACCCGGTTGGGATGCTGATCCTTCAGGCGGTATTGGCGCTGGTCGCCGTGCTGCTGACCTATCGTGTGTTGGGGCTTCTGAGCGACCAGCCCATTGCGCGGGTCGCCTTTGCGGCGATTGGCCTGGGGCTGGGTGTCGCCCTTTTGCGTTGGTTCAAAAAGAAGGATGGCAAATTTTTTGCCTATTACCTGATGCATGACTACGCCTATGCCGCCGCTACGGGCGGGGCGAACCCGCCGGAACTTGAAGCGCGAATGGCGCGGTTTGCAGATGACATCGCGGCCGCCTTGAATGAGGACGTCGACGAAGTGCTGGTCGTTGGCCATTCCTCGGGTGCACATCTGGGGGTATCAGTGCTGGCCGATCTGATCCGTGCGGGCAGGCTGCCTGCGGGGGGGCCTGCTCTGGCGTTTCTGTCGCTCGGGCAGGTGGTGCCGATGGTGTCTTTCCTGCCAAAGGCCCATAGGCTGCGCGCGGATTTGGCCTATCTCTCGGCACAAGACGAACTCGCATGGGTTGACGTGACCGCCCCCGGCGACGGGTGTGCCTTTGCGCTTTGTGACCCGGTGTCCGTCTCGGGGGTAGCCCCGGCAGACAAACGCTGGCCGCTGGTGTTTTCTGCGGCCTTTACCCAAACGCTTAGCCCCGCGCGTTGGAAAGCGTTGCGCTGGCGCTTTTTCCGGCTGCATTTCCAGTATCTCTGTGCCTTTGACCGTCCACGCGACTATGATTATTTCCAGATCACGGCCGGACCGCACAGTCTGGCCGCGCGCTATGATGGTCGGCCGGCGTCCAAGTCACGGATTGACCACACAGTCAGCAAGTTCACTTCAGTCGCCGCATGAGCCAGCCCCCCAAGCCCCCCGCGCGACCGGATCGCGTGTCGCTTTGGCGCTATGCCAAACTGTTTCGCGATGACATCCTCTCGGCCCAGCCCGCGCGGCTATATCGGGCGTGGATGGCTGAGTTCAAGACGCCGTTTTTTCGCAGCTACCTGATGAACCAGCCGGAACTGGTCAAGACTGTGCTGAAGGACCGGCCCGATGAATTTCCCAAGTCTGACCGCATCGGCGAGGGGCTGCGTCCGCTGCTTGGTAACTCTGTCTTCCTGACCAACGGCGAGACGTGGAAACGCCAGCGTCGCATCATTGATCCGGCGTTCGAAGGCGGGCGCCTGCGCGAGACTTTCCCGGCCATGTGGGACGCTGCCGAAGCCACTGCCAAGCGGCTTGAAGGGCAAGCCGGGCAGGTGGTCGAGATCGAGGCCGAGACCAGTCACGCCGCCGCTGATGTGATCTTTCGCACGCTGTTTTCCTTGCCAATCGAACACGAGGTCGCCCGCGCGGTCTTTGACGAGTTCCGCAACTTTCAGCGCAGTCAGCCGATCCTGAACCTTGGGGCGTTTCTGCCGCTGCCGCGTTGGATGCCGCGTTTGTTTCGTAAAGACACCCGCGCCAGCGCGGTGCGCATTCGGGCGCTCATCACCAAGCTGACTGCTGAGCGGATGGGCCAGATTGAAGCAGGTACGGCCCCGGACGACCTTGCCACCAAGATCATGACGCAAGCGGACCCGGTAACCGGCGAGACATTCGATACAGATGAGATGGTCGACCAAGTGGCGATCTTTTTCCTCGCGGGACATGAGACCAGCGCTTCGGCCTTGGCCTGGGCGCTCTATCTGGTCGCAACGCATCCAGAATGGCAGACGCGGCTGGCCGAGGAAGCGCAGGCGTTGGAGACCTGTGATTTCACCGTAATGTCAAAGCTTAAGCTAAGCCGCGACGTATTTCGCGAGGCTTTGCGGCTCTATCCCCCCGTGCCGATGATGGTGCGCGAGACGACATGCCCAGAGCAGTTTCGTGACCGCATTGTGAAACCCGGCGCACAGCTGGTTCTGAGCCCTTGGCACCTGCATCGCCATGAAAGGCTGTGGGACAACCCCGATGGCTTTGACCCAACACGCTGGCAGAGCGAGAATGGTAAGAAATGTCAACGCGAGGCTTTCATCCCGTTCTCCTCAGGTCCACGTGTTTGTACGGGAGCGGGTTTTGCGATGGTCGAAGGCCCATTGATCCTGTCGCGCATCCTGCGAGACTTTCACGTGACTGCATCGCCGGACCATGTACCCGTGCCCGTGGCGCATTTGACCGTTCGATCAGATAAGGGCATTTGGTTAGCGCTAGCACGCCGCTAGCTTCTATCATCGCCTTTGGCTTTCAATTAGAAACGCTGCAAACGGAATCAATGACAGGATGTGGATCACATGGGCTACGACAAGGCGCAACTTGAGCAGATGAGCAGCGGCAAAGGGTTTATTGCGGCGCTTGACCAATCGGGCGGATCCACCCCCAAGGCGTTGAGCCTTTATGGTGTTGAACCGGGCGATTACAACGGCGACGCAGAGATGTTCAAAGCCGTCCATGACATGCGCGCGCGTATTATTCTGGCCGACGATTTCACATCGGAAAAGGTCATCGGCGCGATCCTGTTTGAGCGGACGATGGATGATACCATCAACGGCAAGCCTGTGGCCGACCTGTTGTGGAATGAACGGGGCATCGTGCCGTTCCTGAAGATCGACAAGGGTTTGGAAGAGACCAACAACGGCGTGCAGATGCTTAAGCCGATCATGGAGATCGACGATCTGCTGTCACGTGCGGTGAAAAACGGCATCTTTGGCACCAAGGAACGTTCGGTGATCCACGAGGCGAATGAGAACGGCATCGCGGCTGTGGTGGCCCAGCAGTTCGAACTGGCCCGCCAGGTTGGCGCTGCTGGTTTGGTGCCGATCATTGAGCCGGAAGTGAACATTCACTCTGAAAGCAAGTCCGAGGCCGAGGATCTTCTGCTGGCGCAGTTGCAAAAGCATCTCGATGCATTGCCCGAGGGCGAGATGGTGATGCTGAAGCTGACGCTGCCAGAAAAAGCGGGCCTTTATGACGGGTTAGCAGAGCATGACAATGTGCTGCGCGTCGTGGCTTTGTCGGGCGGCTATTCAACCGATGATGCGTGCCAGCGTTTGAGCCAGAATGCGGGTATGATTGCCAGCTTCTCGCGGGCGTTGACCGAAGGACTGAACGTTAAGATGTCTGACCAAGAGTTTAACGAAGCGCTCGGTCAGAATATCGACAAGATTTATCAAGCCTCGATCGCTTAAACGGAATTTTTTGAAAATTCCGGGGCCGTTTTCTTTTAAAGAAAACGGCTATGCGAGGCGGCGAATGGGTTCACGGTTGCAAAAAATGATGACCTGTCCGGCGTTCTCTACCGCTTGATAGCCGCGGCGTTTAAGTTCCGCCTCAAACGCGCTGCGGCCAACGAACTTTTCAATATCCCGCGCCTTGCGGCGGATGACCTGCCCCTTGATGGCGGCGCGGGATGAAAAGATGTCATTCAGCCAGATGGCAGGGCAGAGGGGCGAAGCATAGGTCATGCTCGCAGCCTAGCGTCAACTTGGTAAACGTTCTTTTAATGCACGGAGCACGAAGAGCCGGATCGCACTGGCGAGGCCGAGGTCGAGGCCGCGTTCGGCGTCGATCTCGGCGACCAACGCATTGATTGGCATGTTTCGCGCAGCGGCGATGGCGCGGAACTCAGCCCAAAATTCATCTTCGAGAGAGATCGATGTCCGGTGACCCCGAAGGGTCACCGAATGTTTGCGGGGCCGCGCACTCATGTTTCGCGCTTATGCGCTTCCAGATTGCGAGCGATCTGCTCGGCGCGGGCCTTGAGCGCGTCTTTCTGCGCTTTGGTCTGGCCAAAGCCCACGGCGTTTTCATTCGCACGGGCTTTGCGGGACGAACGGTCCCGCTCTTTCTTCACCTTGTTGAGGTTGATGGGCGCACTCATTTTGGTCCGATCATATTCTCGGGCCGCACGACCCGTTCAAAGGTTTCGGCATCCACGAAGCCCAGTGCGATGGCTTCTTCTTTCAACGTGGTACCGTTCTTATGCGCGGTCTTGGCGACCTTCGTGGCATTGTCATAGCCGATTTCGGGCGCCAGTGCTGTCACCAACATCAGCGACTCGCGCATCAGTTTTTCGATCCGGTCCGCGTCGGCTTTCAGGTCAACCACCAGATTGTCGGTGAAGGCCGAGGCCGCGTCGCCCAGCAGTTGCATGGACTGGAGCACGTTATAGGCCATCATCGGTTTGTAGACGTTAAGCTCAAAATGGCCCTGCGACCCGGCGAAACCGACGGCGGCGTCATTGCCCATGACATGGATGCAGACCTGCGTCAGCGCTTCGCACTGCGTGGGGTTCACTTTGCCCGGCATGATCGAAGAGCCCGGCTCGTTCTCGGGCAGGATCAACTCGCCCAGACCACAGCGCGGGCCGGAACCCAGCAGTCGAATGTCATTAGCGATTTTGAACAGGCTGGCCGACACGGTCTTCAGCGCGCCGGAGATTTCGACCATCGCGTCATGGGCGGCGAGCGCTTCGAATTTGTTCGGCGCGGTGACGAAGGGCAGGCCGGTGATTTCGGCCATATTATGCGCCACGGTCTCGGCCCAGCCTTTCTTGGTGTTCAGCCCCGTGCCCACGGCAGTGCCGCCCTGCGCCAACTCGTAAATGCGGCCCAAAGCGTCGCGCACGCGGGCGATGCTCATGGCGACCTGATGGGTGTAGCCGGAGAACTCTTGGCTCAGAGTCAGGGGCGTCGCGTCCTGCGTGTGGGTTCGGCCGATCTTGATGATGCCGTCGAATTCCTCGACCTTGCTTTGCAACGCGCCGTGCAGCTTTTCCAGCCCCGGCAGCAGCACGTCGCGGGCGGTCATCGCGGTGGCGATATGCATGGCGGTGGGGAACGTGTCGTTGGACGACTGGCCCATGTTACAGTGGTCGTTGGGGTGGACCGGGTCTTTGGAGCCAATGGTGCCGCCCATGAGCTCGATCGCGCGGTTGGCGATGACCTCATTGGCGTTCATGTTGGACTGGGTGCCAGAGCCGGTCTGCCAGACGACCAGCGGGAAGTTATCGTCGAACTTGCCCTCAAAAACTTCTCCCGCGGCCTGAATGATCGCCTTGCCGCGTTCTTCGTCCAGCGACCCTTGGGCCACATTCGCCTGCGCGCAGGCTTTCTTGATCACGCCAAGCGCACGCACGATGGCGATGGGCTGCTTTTCCCAGCCGATGGGGAAATTGATGATCGAGCGCTGCGTCTGCGCGCCCCAGTATTTGTCGGAAGGGACCTCAAGCGGGCCAAAGCTGTCGGTTTCGGTGCGGGTATCGGCCATTATGCGGCTCCTGCTGTGACGTATCTATTGCCCAGCGGTTTACCCGCGCCGCGACGGCGGCGCAATGCAGGGTTGGCGCTAACGGCGGCGTGCTTATTTACGGAACGAGTCGAGCGACACGATCTCGGCGTCTTTGGCGGGCTCTTCGGCCACCTCAAGCTCGGCCTCGTCGGTCTGCTCCAGCGCTTCGACATCATCCTCTTCCGCGTCTTCTTCGCTTTCCTGCTGCTCAAACCGCAGGCCGAATTCGACCGAGGGGTCCACAAAAGTGCGGATCGCGTCATAAGGGATATACAGCGGCTCGGGCGCATCGCCGAAGTTCAGCGTGACGGCAAAGCCTTCGTCGGTGATCTGAAGCCCATCGTACCAATGCTGCATCACCACGGTCATTTCGCCCGGATAGCGATCAGACAGCCAGTCAGCCAGTTCCGCATCGGGATGCGAGGTGTCGAAGGTAATGAAAAAATGGTGATTCCCCGGCAGGCCGTTGTCAGAAACATCCTGCAAGACCTTGCGGATAAGGCCCCGCATGGCTTCGTGCATCAGGTTGCCGTAATCGATGCTGCGGCTCATTCTTCTCTCCGTCCGGGTAAGGCAGGGGCAGCATAGCCCATTCGTGGGCGAGTGAAAGGGGGGCGCGATGCTAAATCGCGCTCAACGCGAAGGAGAGCAGCGCCGTCAGGCTCATGGTTGTCACAAAACCCCGCTTTAGCCCGAGCATCAGCACAGCGGCAGCGGCGGTGAGCAGCGCGGCGCTCAGGTTAAAACTTGCCGGGTCAGGGGCGGGCAGGGCGAGCAGGCCACTATCGCCCACGCGGTCAAACAGCACATGCAACGCGAACCACACCGACAGGTTGCCGATCACCCCAACAACAGCCGCCGTAATCGCCCGCAATGCGCCAGAGATGCGTGGTTGGGCCGACAACATTTCGAGGTAGGGTCCGGCGAGGAATATCCACAAGAAGCAGGGGGTAAAAGTGACCCAGACCGCCAACAGGCCCGCTACGATGGCGCCCGTGGGGCCGGTTTGGGCAAAGCCAGCCAGCATTGCCACGAACTGGGTCACAAGGATCAGTGGACCGGGCGTTGTTTCAGCAAGGCCAAGTGCGTCGATCATTTGGTCGGTGTTGATCCAGCCGAAATCCTGCACAACGGTCTGTGTCATATAAGCCAGCACGGCATAGGCGCCGCCAAAGGTGACCACCGCGAGCTTTGAGAAAAACAGGCCCAACTGCAGCAGGAACGCGTCACCCATCAAGGCCAGCACGACCAGCGGTGCCGCCCAGAGCGTGCCCCAGATCAGCAATGTGCGAAGACTTTGTGCGGGAGGCAACTGCGTGTTGTCCGGGCCATCTGGGGCTGCCTGCCCCGTGACCATACCAATCGCCCCTGCGACCAAGATGATCAGCGGGAAAGGCAGGCCAAACAAGAAAAGCGCGACGAAAGAGGCCAGGGCAAGCGACCAGCCAAGCCGCCCGTGCAACGCCTTGCGCGCCACTTTAAGCAGCGCTTGAAGCACCACGATAATCACCGCAGCTTTGATCCCAAGAAACGCCGTCTGAACCAGCGGCAACTGCCCATACCACGCATAAAGCAGGGCCAAAACGGAGATGACAAGCGCGCCCGGCACGACAAAGAGCAAGCCACCGAGCAGCCCGCCCCAAACCCCGCGCAGACGCCAACCTGCATAGGTGGCCAGCTGCATCGCTTCTGGGCCGGGCAGGAGCATACATAGCGACAGGGCACGGAGGTATGTCTGTTCAGTAAGCCAGGGACGGTCCTCAACCAATTCGCGGTGCATCACCGCGATTTGCGCCGCCGGACCGCCAAAGGACATAAGACCAATTCGGCCAAAGACATGGGTCATTTCGGACAAGGAAGGCTGCATTATCGAGCGCGTCCTGCTGGCCAGTCATGGGTTTCTCCCGCGCCGTCCCGCGCCCAACGGTAGAGCGCGTCGTATAGCACCATACCCGCGTCAAGCTGCGCCAGATCATCGCGATATTGCCGCGACAATCCGACCGAGATCGCCAGCAATCCCGCGGCTTCGGGGGCGAGATCATAGCGGTTGGTATCCGCCGCACGCACCACGCGCGCAAGCCGTTCAAGTGCTTCGGTTTGCAGGGAAAATTCCTTAAGCATGGTATCAAATGTACAGTCTTCGCCGCGATGGGACCAATGGACACCGTCGACATCAAAAGGCGTCGCCGCGAATTTGTCGGCCACGTCGGTTACCTGATCGGGGGCGACAAAAAGGAACCGCGCGGCGGGGTCGACGAAGCGACGGATGAGCCAAGGGCAAGCAATGCGGTCAATCTTGGGACGGTGGCGGGTTACCCAAAGCGTGGCCCCGTCTTGCGGTGTCGGTAGCGCCCTAAACGGAATGCGGGGTGCGCTGGTCAAATCGCGCCAGCCATACATGCCCCCCGATAGGTATTCGGCTGGGATGCCTTCGGCACGCAAGCGCGCCGCGAGCCCTTGGCTGAGTTTCAATCCACGCTGGCAGACGATCACGCAAGAGCGTCCCGCAAGGCGTTGTTTTAATACATCTATATCATCATGACTATGGCGGATTGAGCCGGGAATGAGGAAGGGGTCTTCGGCGAAATCAGGCGGGATACAGATGTCGACAATGGCCGGCGCATCAGGTGTGCCGATCAGACGCAGAAGCTGTGCGGGGGTCATCTCATTTGGGGCGGGCATAGGGCATCCTTTGTGTTCGTAACAGGATGCGATCCTCGGGCCTGAGCCTCACGGGGCAATCGCGGACCCCATGAACGTTGGATAAACCGCGACCACGGCTGGGTCAAGGTTGAGCACGAAGTAGGATGGGAAAGAGGTAAGTGCAGGTTTCTGTTGCCAGGTACCTGCGAACCCCGCCTTAAGCTGCAAAGCCTAAGGACTTAGATTTCAGTCGCTGAAACCGCTTACGCGGCCATCGCAACTGGAGCACGATTGTCATTTGCAATTGTACATTTTGTACCGATAACGGTGGTAACTCACCGAAACAAAGCAACCCCTTTAGACGTTCGTCGATCCTATTTCGGCCCCATGATCCCCAAATGAAGGATGATTGGTGGAGCCGCCGGGTACCGCCCCCGGGTCCGAACCGCTTATTACGAGCGCGTTTATGTCCATAGTCCCGAAGGACACATTTAAAGTAGGGCCGCGGGGGGTGAATTGCAAGGGGGGAGCCGAGTGGAAAATTCGAGGTAAAGACCGCCGCGCAACCGACTGTTAACAGAAAGAATTAACCAAATATAAATTGTCACATCGTGTACACCGAGCGTGCAGCACCTGTGCATACGCCGCGCAGACGGTCGGGCAAACCTCTGGCGTTACTCCGGCGTGCGGTCAGTTGCCGCCGATGCCCGTGCCGCGCGGGCGGCGAATACGCTCTGCGCCAGCGTTTGGGTTTCGGCCTCAAGCGCGCTGAGCCCGGCGGTGACCGCGGCACCGTCATGGGCCTCAGCGGCGTCTGCGATATCTTTGTGCAGGGCGATGATGCGCGCGCGGTCGCGGGCGGTGAAAGTGATCATATTCATCAAGGGCTGCATCGCCTCGACAGCACCCGCCAATTGGTAGCTCAGCACCGGATTGCCCGCGCCATCTACCAAGGCACGGTGAAAGGCCACATCAGACGCGCAAAAGGCTTCATCCGTAAGGCCGGGCTGCGCCTGACGGTGGATCTCGGCGCGCATGGTGGCCAGATGATCGGCAGAGCGCCGCAAGGCGCTGAGCGGGGCACAGGCGCGCTCTAGGGCATAGCGGGCCTCGCAGGCGGTCTCAAAGCTCACCGCATTCATTGACAAGAGCAGCGTCGAGGTGGTGATCTGCTGGGCATAGGCATCCGGAAAGCTGAGCCGGTTCACGAAAGCGCCGCCCGTGGCCCCCCGCTGCGTGCGGATGAGCGATTGCGCCGCAAGGCGTTTCAACGCTTCGCGCACCGTGGGGCGCGAAACGTCGAATTGCTCGGACAGCTCCGCCTCGGACGGCAAGCGCTGATCGACAATGAGCCGACCTTCGACAATCGCATCGCGGATCGCTCCGGCAATCTGGGCCGAGAGATCGGCAGGACTTTTAGGGTCAATTTTCATATGTCTTACATTTAGTGTTTGCCGAGACTTTAATTGTCTGACATTAAATCTACAAGAGGCAGTACGGGAGGGCAGCATGGCCGGTATGGTACGATCCACGATGTGGCTGGGGTTCTTTGCCCTCGTGCTTGGCGCGTGGTGGATGATGTATTCCATGGCCATTCAGATGGACGTTGACCTGCTGGGCCGCCCCGGTGCCATGGGTGAGCGAATGCGCCAGATGGACCCCGGCATGGATATGTATATCCCCATGGCACGGTTCTGGCCGCTTTTCATTATGTGGGGCGCGATGATGGCGGCGATGATGGTGCCCACGATGGTCCCGACGCTGCGCGCTTACGAAGACCTGATGGCATCGGCCAATGGCACGCGGGCGGGCTGGCTGGCGGTGCTGGCAGGGTATTTCGCGGTCTGGCTGGCCTTTGCCGCGGGGATCGCTGGGCTGCAACTGCTGCTGCTTCATGCGGGGGTGATCGACATGCTGGGGATCGCCAAGTCGCGCTGGACGGCGACGGCGCTGCTGCTGGCTGTCGGGCTGTTCCAATTCACCCGCGCCAAGGAGGTCTGCCACGGGGTGTGCCATTCGCCGATGATGTATTTCATGGGCAACTGGCGGCCCGGTGCGGCTGGCGGCTTTCTCATGGGGCTGGGCCTTGGCGCCTTCTGCGCGGGCTGCTGCTGGGGCTTTATGCTGCTGGGCTTTGCGGGTGGGGTGATGAACCTTGCTTGGATGGGTCTGGCAACGCTTTTCATGGTGGTCGAGAAACTGCCGCAAATCGGACATTACGTTACAAAACCAATGGGTTTCGCCCTGATCCTCGGCGCTTTCGCCGTAGCGGGCTGGCCTATGATAATAGGAGGTTAATATGCCAAACAGAGAGATGACACCCGCCGATTGGGCAATCAAAGGCGAGCTTTTTTTGAACTGCTCCTGCGATGTTTTCTGCCCCTGTGTAGTGAGCCTTGGGGCGCATCTACCGACCGAAGGGCATTGCCATGCGTGGATGGGCATCGTGGTTGACGAAGGCCACTTCGAGGGCGAAGATCTGGCCGGGCTGAACATCGGTCTGCTGGTCGATATTCCGGGCCGTATGGGCGAGGGCAACTGGAAGGTCGCCGCTTATGTGGATGAGCGCGCGTCAGAGGCCGCCTATGACGGGCTGCTGAAGATTTTCTCGGGTGCGGCGGGCGGCACGACAGGACTGTTTACCATGCTGGTGAGCGAGATCATCGGCGCGGAACGTGCGCCTGTGGAAATTATCCGCGATGGCAACCGCCGCGTCATTAACATTGGTCGCAAGATCAATGGCGAGATCGAAATGTTGGCAGGTGCCGCGCCGGACCAGCCTGTCACGATCACCAATTCCAAATATTGGATGGGACCGAATATCGTGGCGGCACGCGGGGTGAAATCCAAGGTGCGGGATTATGGCCGGGTCTGGGATTTCGGTGGCAAATCAGCCGAGGTCTGCGCGATTGACTGGCAGGGGGCTGCGAAGTGATCACGCCGCAATATGCAGTGACGATGGCCAAGTATAACACGTGGCAAAACAGTCAGTTGCTGGATGTTGTTGAGGTGATGGATCATGGTGATCTGGCTCAGGATCGGGGCGCGTTTTTCGGCTCGATCCTCGGCACCCTTAACCATCTGCTTTGGGGTGATCTGCTGTGGCTTGCCCGATTTGACAAAGCCAGACAGGCCCCAGAGGGCGCGCATTTGACCTTCTGCGCCGATGGTCCGGCATGGTGCGAGGGGCGACGCCGCTGTGATCAGGCAATCGAAGCCTGGGCACATGCCCTCGAGCCGGGTCAACTGGAAGGCGATTTATTGTGGTATTCCGGCGCCTTGCAAGACGACTTTAAGAAGCCCATGCGAGAATGCGTGGTGCATTTCTTTAACCACCAAACCCACCATCGGGGGCAGGTCCATGCCATGCTCACTGCGGCAGGCCAAAACGCCCCGGTAAGCGATTTGGTTTTCATGTCAGAGTCGATCTGATGGTTGAGCTTTCCCCCTCACGCCGGATACGGCGCACGCCTTTCTCAGATGGTGTGGAAGCCGCAGGGGTTAAGGCATATACGGTCTACAACCGCATGTTATTGCCCACAGTTTTCGAAAGCACGGAAGCTGACTACCACCATCTAAAATCCGCCGTGCAGGTCTGGGACGTCGCCTGTGAGCGTCAGGTGGAACTGCGCGGACCGGAAGCGGGCCGGTTGATGCAGATGCTGACACCGCGTGACCTGAGCGGGGTGGTGCCGGGGCAATGCGTCTATGTCCCGATCACCGATGAGACCGGGGGCATGTTGAACGACCCGCTGGCCGTAAAACTGGCGGAGGACCGTTGGTCCATTTCGGTGGCCGACAGTGATTTATTGTTGTGGGTCAAAGGCCTATCGAACGGATTTCGACTGGATGTGTTGATTGATGAGCCGGATGTGAACCTGCTCGCCGTGCAGGGACCGAAGGCGAATACGCTAATGGCGCGGGTCTTTGGCGATGCGGTTGCTGATCTGAAGTTCTTTCGCTTCGGGCACTTCGAGTTCGAAGGACGCGAGATGGTGGTCTCGCGGTCGGGCTATTCCAAACAAGGTGGCTTCGAGATTTATTTCGAGGGGACGGATCTTGCCATGCCGCTCTGGCGGGCTCTGTTTGAGGCAGGGGCCGATCTGGACGTGCGGGCTGGCTGCCCGAACCTCATCGAGCGGATTGAGGGCGGATTGTTAAGTTATGGCAATGACATGACCGATGACAATACGCCCTATGAATGCGGGCTTGGGGCGCTTTGCAAGCCTGAGTTGGCGATTGGCTGCATCGGGCGTGACGCGTTGTTGCGGGTGGCGCAGACCGGGCCGGTGCAGCAGATCAGGCCGTTAGAGATCACTGGGGGCAAGGTGCCGCTTTGTGATCGGGCTTGGCCTTTGCTGGCGGGGGAGAAACGCGTGGGGCAGGTGACCTCGGCGGTCTGGTCGCCGGACTATGAGGTCAATGTGGCGATCGGCATGGTGCAGATGACGCATTGGGAGCCGGGGACAGAGTTGCAGGTCGAGACGCCGGAGGGACGGTTTGACGTTCTGGTGCGTGAGAAGTTTTGGGCCCGATAGGCTCGGGTGAACTTAAGATAGGAGATTAGGAATGTCGTTTAACGCTCTGATGGTAAACAAAGACGATGACGGGAAGACGAAGGCTGAGGTGACGCGGATCAGCGAAGAGGATCTGCCCAATGCCGAGGTCACGGTCGCGGTTGAGTACTCGACGGTGAACTACAAGGACGGGCTTTGCATCGGACCGGGCGGAGGCTTGGTGCGGAACTATCCGCATGTGCCGGGGATCGATTTTGCCGGGACGGTCGAGAACTCGGATGACGCCCGCTACAAGCCCGGCGACAAGGTGGTGCTGACCGGCTGGCGTGTGGGCGAGGCGCATTGGGGCGGTTATTCCCAAAAGGCGCGGGTCAAGGCTGACTGGCTGGTGCCGCTGCCGGAGGGGCTTGATACGCGGCAAGCGATGGCGGTGGGAACGGCGGGCTTTACCGCGATGCTGGCGGTGATGGCGCTCGAAGACCATGGGATCAAACAGGGGCCGGTTCTGGTGACGGGCGCTGCGGGCGGTGTCGGCTCGGTGGCGACGGCGCTCTTGGCCAAACTGGGCTATGAGGTCGCGGCGGTGACGGGACGGCCTGAAACAGAAAGCTATCTCAAAGACTTAGGCGCCAGCCGGATCGTGGCGCGCGAAGAGATTAATGAGACGGTCAAACGCCCGTTAGAAGGCGAGACATGGGGCGGTTGCGTGGATGCTGTGGGCGGCGCGATGCTGGCACGGGTTCTGGGGCAGATGGAATATGGCGCAAGTGTTGCGGCGGTCGGCCTTGCGGGCGGCGCGGCGTTACCGGCGACGGTTATTCCCTTCCTTCTGCGGGGCGTGAACCTTTTGGGGATCGACTCGGTCATGCAGCCCTATGATAACCGTCTGCGCGCTTGGGAGCGGGTGGCCAAAGACCTTCCGATGGAGAAGCTGGAAGCGATGGTTCAGCCTGCGACATTGTCGGACCTGCCTAAACTGGGGGCGGATATCCTGGAAGGTCAGGTCAAGGGCCGCGTCGTTGTTGATGTGAACGCCTGATATTGCGCAATGGGCAGGCGGTGTGGTTAATGATCCGCGCCGCCCGACCGTTAAAAGGAGACCGTGATGGCCAGCTATGATGACAGCAATATCTTTGCAAAAATCCTGCGCGAAGAGATCCCGAGCTTCAAGGTCTTTGAAGACGATGAAACCTACTGTTTTATGGACATTATGCCCCGCGCCGAGGGGCATTGCCTCGTGATTCCAAAGACACCTTGCCGCAACATGCTGGATGCCAGCCCGGCGCAGCTTGCAGCCTGTATGGCCACCGTACAAAAGGTGTCGAACGCCTGTCTGCGTGCCTTTGGCGCGGACGGTATCACGTTGCAGCAGTTCAACGAAGCCGCAGGCGGGCAAGAGGTGTTCCATCTGCATTTTCATATCCTGCCGCGCCATGAGGGCGATAAGCTGCGCCCGCCGGGTGTGCAGGGGGATATGGATCGCATTCGCGAACAAGCCGATGCGATTGCGGCCGCTCTGGGCGCGAGTTGAAGCGCCGAAAACCTGTCGTATCCCGCTCCGGTGAGGTCGTTTTTTACATGTTTTCACCGGGGCTTGGCAGCAAAAGCTTGCCCAAAAGCCTTATCCCTCTATCCTGTCCCTTACTGATCACAAGAACGGATGCCATGCAGCCGCGTGGCGATCCGTCATCATAGAGGGAACAGAAAATGAGCGATGCGGGTACGCAGGGCATTCCCGAGCCGGAAGGCAAGGCGGATGTCATTGATACCGATTACGAGATCGGTCAGGACAATATCGAACGGCAGATCGGCCCCTTTGGGCTGGACATCCACAACCCGGTTTTCCTGATTTCAGGAGTGGCGGTGGTGATCTTTGTCTTTTACACAATCGCGCTGCCAGAGCAGGCCGCCGGGATCTTCTCGGCCATGTTTAATTTCACCACAAAGAATTTTGACTGGTTCTTGATCGGCGCGGCTGATTTGGTGGTGATCTTCTCGCTGCTGCTGATCGTAACGCCCTACGGCAAGGTTCGTCTTGGCGGCAACGAGGCGGTGCCGGATTACACTTACATAGGCTGGTTCGCGATGCTGTTCGCGGCTGGCATGGGCATCGGGCTGATGTTCTATGGTGTGTCTGAGCCACTGACGCATTTCTCGACCTCCTTGGGCGAGACATCGGTAGAAAACGGCCTTCGGACCGATTGGGCACCTTTGGGGGCCGCGACAGGCAACGAGGCGGAATCGCTGCGGCTTGGCATGGCGGCGACGATCTATCACTGGGGTCTGCACCCTTGGGCGATCTATGCCGTGGTCGCGTTGGCGCTGGCGCTGTTTACCTATAACAAGGGTTTGCCGCTGACGATCCGTTCGGCGTTCTACCCGGTGTTGGGTGAGCGCGTCTGGGGCTGGCCCGGTCACATCATCGACATCATCGCGGTTTTTGCCACGCTCTTTGGTCTGGCGACATCGCTGGGTCTGGGGGCGACACAGGCAAATGCGGGTCTGAATGAATTGTTCGGTGTGCCGATTGGTCAGACCTCCGAGATCATCCTGATTTCGCTGATTACCGCCGTGGCGCTTGTCTCGGTCCTGCGCGGCCTTGATGGCGGTGTGAAGGTGCTGAGTGAGATCAACATGGGGCTGGCGGCGCTTCTG
>Ga0209344_10002217_pt1 | contig 22289 bp, 25 predicted proteins | sample Cruoilmetagenom6_FD_187293 | JGI IMG/M metagenome (GOLD analysis project Ga0209344, IMG submission 187293) | Oil polluted marine microbial communities from Coal Oil Point, Santa Barbara, California, USA - Santa Barbara Oil Seep Sample 6 (SPAdes)... | ecosystem: Environmental > Aquatic > Marine... | reverse complement strand
GAAGGTGATGTCGGTGCCGCGGTCGATCTGGCCGCCGTCCTTGATGCGGTGTTGCTGGGTCATGCGCTGCGCCCCCGGCTGCGGGCCACGTCACGGGCCAGTTCGACGGCGGTGATTTCATGCGTGTTGGTGTCGCGGGTCACGACCAGCCACGATCTGTCGCCCTGCTCGTGATACCAGAGCTCCTTGTGAGGCCCTGCGGGGTTGTCGCGCAGGTAGCCGTAATCGTGGAAGGCGGTGAGCGCGTCCTCGGCCTGCCAGTCGGGGCGGTCGATCAGCGCGGCATCGCCGAGATAGACGAATTCGGCGGCGTCGCGGGGGCCAAGAAGAGGGTGGGGAATGATCATCGGTGATGCCTTCTCAATGCAGGTTGGGCTGGTTGCCCTGCCCCTTCTCGTCGATCAGGTTGCCGGTCATGAACCGGTCGAGGCGCATCTGGCTGGCGGTGGGATGCGGCACGTCGCGCGCCAGCAGATGCGCGTAGCAGAAGCCGCTGGCCGGCGTGGCCTTGAAGCCGCCATAGCACCAGCCGCCGTTGAAATAGAGCCCGTCGATATGGGTCTTGTCGATGAAAGGGGAGCCGTCCATCGACATGTCCATGACGCCGCCCCAGCTGCGCAGGAGGCGGGCGCGGCCGATCATCGGCATGATCGCCATGCCGCCTTCGGCCACGTCCTCGACCACGGGCAGGTTGCCGCGCTGCGCATAGGTGTTGTAGCCGTCGATATCGCCGCCGAAGACCAGCCCGCCCTTGTCGGACTGGCTGACATAGAAATGCCCCGCGCCAAAGGTGACGACGCCGGGCAGAACGGGTTTCAGCCCTTCGGTGACGAAGGCCTGGAGCACATGGGATTCGATCGGCAGGCGCATACCGGCCTGTGCCATCACCCGCCCCGAAGAGCCGGCGACGCAGACCGCGACCTTGCGCGCGCGGATCGCGCCGCGGCTGGTCTGGACGCCGGTGCAGGTGCCGTTCTCGATATCGAAGCCCGTCACCTCGCAGTTCTGGATGATGTCGACGCCGCGGGAATCGGCGCCGCGGGCATAGCCCCAGGCCACGGCATCATGGCGCACGGTGCCGCCGCGACGCTGGTAGAGCCCGCCCTTGATCGGAAAGCGGGCATTGTCGAAATCGAGGAAGGGCAGTTCGGCGCGCAGCTGCTCGGCATCGGCCAGTTCGGCATCCGCCCCGGCGAGGATCATCGCGTTGCCGCGCCGCACATAGGCGTCGCGCTGCGCGTCGGAGTGAAACAGGTTCAGGATCGACCGCTGGCTGACCATCGCATTGTAGTTGAAATCCTGCTCGAGCCCCTCCCAGAGCTTGAGCGAAAGTTCATAGAAGGGTTCGTTGCCGGGTAGCAGATAGTTCGAGCGGATGATCGTGGTGTTGCGCCCGATATTGCCCGAGCCGAGCCAACCCTTTTCCAGCACCGCCACATTGGTCAGGCCGAATTCCTTCGCGAGGTAATAGGCCGTGGCCAGCCCGTGCCCGCCGCCGCCGACGATGACGATGTCGTATTCGGGCTTCGGATCGGGCTCGCGCCAGACGGGTTTCCAGCCCTTGTTGCCGGTCAGCCCCTCGCGGAGGATGCGGAAAGCGGAGTAGCGCATTGGCATGAATCCCATTGCTCGCGTTCAGTCCAGCCTGACGGCAACGGCGCAATTGGACTTTTCTGAAATGGACGGATACATATCCAGAATGGACGAAATCAGCGCGAAACCGACAAAACCCACCCCGAGCGCGGTCACGCGGCGAATCGGTGTGCTGCCGGTCCCCGGATTCGCGATGATGTCCTATGCGTCGCTGGTGGAGCCGATGCGCGCGGCGAACCTGCTGGCGGGGCGGACTCTTTACGACATGGTGAATTTTGCCACCTCCGCGGCCCCGGTGCCGAGTTCCGGCGCGGCGGTGGTGATGCCGCAGGCGATGGTGGGCGATGCGCAGCAGCTCGATTACCTTTTCGTGGTCGCCGGGGGCGATCCGACACGCTACGCCGACCGGGCGGTGATGAACTGGCTAGCAAGGCTCGCGCGCGAGGGCGTGCCGCTGGGCGGTGTCTCCGGCGGGCCGATCATCCTGGCGCGCACGGGGCTGATGGCGGGGCGGCGGATGACGGTGCATTGGGAACATGCCGCGGCGCTGGCGGAGATCTCGCCGCACCTGGCGATCGAGCGCACGCTTTACGTCATCGACCGGGACCGCGTGACCTGCGCCGGGGGCACTGCGGCGATCGACCTCATGCATGCGCTGATCACGCAGCATCACGGCGCGGATTTTGCCCGCCAGGTCAGCGACTGGTTCATGCATACGGATGTGCGCCCCTCTGTCGGGCCGCAGCGCGCCGGGCTGGTCGAGCGTGTCGGCACGACGGCGCCCGCCATCCTGGACGCGGTGGCGGCGATGGAGGCGCATGTTGGCGAGCCGCTGACGCTGGCGCGCTTGGCGGGGTTCGCCAGCCTGTCGCCGCGCCAGCTCAATCGGCTGTTCACCGAGAAGCTGGGCCGCTCGACCATGCGCTATTACCGGGAGCTGCGACTGGACAAGGCGCAGAGCCTGTTGCGCAATTCGCCGCTGAGCCTGACCGAGATCGCGCTGGCGACGGGATTCGCCAGCTCGTCGCATTTCTCGCGCGCCTATTCGGAGCGCTACGGGCGCTCGCCCTCGTCCTATCGCTAGTGCGAATCCGGCATCGCGCGCGTGGTTTGCGCAAGGCCGAGAGCGGGCGCTTGCCGCCGCGCGGCGCCGGCCCTAGGCTTGGCGAAACCTGAGCCGAAGGAGGCCACGCATGCGCATTCTGGTCCTGCAACACGCCACAACCGAACATCCCGGTATCTTCCGCAGGTTCCTGGCCGAGGATGGCCACGACTGGGACGCGGTGGAACTGGACAAGGGCGCGGCCCTGCCCGACATCGACGGCTATGACGCGCTTTGGGTGATGGGGGGTCCGATGGACACCTGGCAGGAGGATGCGCATCCCTGGCTGGCGGAGGAGAAGGCGTTTATCCGCGTGGCGGTGGAGGAGCGCGGCCTGCCCTATCTGGGCCTGTGCCTTGGGCATCAGTTGCTGGCCGAGGCGCTTGGCGGCGCGGTCGGCCCGGCCGAAAACCCCGAGGTGGGGGTGATGGATGTGCACCTGACCGAAGCCGGGGCGAGCGGCGTGCTGTTCGACGGGCTGCCCGAGGTCTTTCCGGCGCTGCAATGGCATGGTGCGGAAGTGACTGCCCTGCCGCCCGGCGCGCAGGTGCTGGCGACATCGCCCGCCTGCCCGGTGCAGGCGATGAAATGGGGTACGCGGGCCTATTCGACGCAGTTTCACATCGAGGTCGAGCCCGACACGGTGGAGAACTGGGTGGCGATCCCGGAATATGCCGAGGCGCTGGAAAGCACGCTTGGCGCCGGTGCCGCGGAGCGGCTGAGCGCGGATTGCGACGCGCGCATGGAGCGGTTCAACGAGATGGCCGAGCGGCTTTATATCAACTGGCTTCAGGCGACGGCGAAAACCTGAGAGGGATGCGGGGGGCGCTGCCCCCGTCGCCGCAGACGGCGACTCCCCCGGAGTATTTCGGGCAAGATGAAGGGTTCAGTCCTGCGCCCAGTCGGCGGATTGCATTTCACGCAAGCGGCTGGCGGTGCGTTCGAATTCAAAGCTGCCCTCGCCTTCGACATAGAGATATTCGGGTTCGGCGGCGGCCGAGCAGATCAGGCGCACGCGCGCCTCGTAGAGCGCATCGATGAGGGTGACGAAGCGTTTGGCCTCGTTGAAGTTGGAGCGCCCGAGCCGGGGGATGTTTTCAAGCATGAGCACACGGGCGGCATCGGCCAGGGCGAGGTAATCGGCGGGGCCGAGCGGGCGGCCGCAGAGATCATAGAAGCTGGCGCGCGCCACGCCGTTACGGAAGGCGGGGATTTCGACCGCGCGTTTCTGCACATGAAGCACATGGGGCGGCGTGTCCTGGCCATCGGTGAGGTCGTCCCAGAGCGCCTGCATCTGCTCGCGCGTTTCGGGGCCGAGGGGCGTGAACCAGGTGGGGCTGCCGGCGAGCCTGTCCTGCCGGTAATCGGTGGGGCTGTTCATCTCATGCACCACCATGCGGGTCTTGATCAGGTCGATGAAGGGCAGGAAGAGCTGCCGGTTGAGCCCGTCCTTGTAGAGGTCATCGGGATGGCGGTTGGAGGTGGTGACGACCACGATCCCGGCATCGAAGAGCGACTGAAACAGGCGCCCGACGATCATCGCGTCGGTGATGTCGGTGATCTGCATCTCGTCGAAGGCGAGCAGGCCGAGGCCATCGGCGACGGAGGCGGCGACGGGCGCGAGCGCGTCTTCGACACCCTTCTGGCGGGCGGCATGCATCCCGGCGTGGATTTCCTGCATGAAGGCATGGAAATGCACCCGGCGCGCGGGCACCGGCACGGTTTCGACGAAGAGGTCCATCAGCATCGACTTGCCGCGCCCCACCCCGCCCCAAAGGTAAAGCCCCTTTGGCGGTTCGGGCGCGCGGCGGAACCAGCCCTTGTGCGCGGCCCGGGCGGCCAGCCCTGCGCGGATGCGGTCGAATTCGGGCAGCGCGGCCTGTTGCGCCGCGTCGGGCGTCAGGTCCCCGGCGGCGGTCAGGCGGGCGTAGTGATCGGTCAGCGTTTCCATGGAGCGACGCATAGCGCGCCGTGGCGCGCAAGGAAAGCGGTGCGCGGATGGTGATGGGAGGCATCACAATGGCTGAATTGACCGGGGCGGGGTTTCTTCTAATGTGGCCTTGCGCAGAACAGGATCACCCAGATGGACAGGCAGACGCCGCTTTTCACACCGGTTCTGATTGCGGGTTGCGCGATCATTCTGGTTTCTTTCGCGATCCGGGCGTCCTTTGGCGTGTTCCAGATCCCCATCGCCGAGGAATTCGGCTGGCTGAGGGCCGAGTTCAGCCTGGCGATTGCCATTCAGAACCTGGCCTGGGGGATCGGGCAGCCGATCTTCGGTGCGATTGCCGAGAGGATCGGCGACCGCAAGGCGATCGTGATGGGGGCGGTTGTCTATGCTGCGGGACTGGTGCTGTCGTCCTTTGCGGTCTCGCCCGAGGCGCATCAGCTTTACGAGATCCTGGTGGGGTTCGGCATTGCGGGCACCGGCTTTGGCGTGATCCTGGCGGTGGTGGGGCGGGCGAGTTCGGATGAGAACCGCTCGATGAGCCTGGCGATCGCCACCGCCGCCGGGTCGGCGGGGCAGGTTTTCGGCCCGCCGGTGGCCGAAGCGCTGCTGGGATGGATGAGCTGGCAGATGGTGTTCGTGGTCTTTGCGGGCGCGGTGCTGATGGTGCTGGCCTTCCTGCCGCTGATGCGCGCGCCCGAACCGGCAAGCCGCGTCGAGATCGAGGAGAGCATGGGCGAGATCCTGAAACGGGCGTTTCGCGATCCGTCCTATACGCTCATTTTTCTCGGCTTCTTCAGCTGTGGTTATCAGCTGGGATTCGTGACCGCGCATTTCCCGGCCTTCGTGACCGAGATGTGCGGCCCGATCGCGCCGGGGGGCGCGCTGCATGCGGTGGGGATCACCACCACATCGGCACTGGGGGCGATCGCGATCGCGGTGATCGGGCTGGCCAATATCGCCGGGACGCTGACGGCGGGCTGGCTGGGCAAGCGCTATTCCAAGAAATACCTGCTGGCAGGGGTATACGCCGCGCGCACCGTGGTTGCGGGGACGTTCATCCTGGTGCCGATGACGCCGACCAGCGTGCTGCTGTTTTCGGTGGGGATGGGGGCGTTGTGGCTGGCGACGGTGCCGCTGACATCGGGATTGATCGCGCATCTTTACGGGCTGCGCTATATGGGGACGCTTTACGGGATCGTGTTCTTCAGTCACCAGCTGGGCAGTTTCATGGGGGTCTGGCTGGGTGGGCGGATGTATGACGTTTACGGCGATTACACCATGGTCTGGTGGGTCGGCGTGGGGGTCGGCGCGTTCTCGGCGCTGGTGCATCTGCCGGTGAAGGAGGCGCGCACGACGCCGGCGCAACTGGCGGCGTGAGACGCTAGCGCAGCAACAGCACGTCGAGCAGGTCGAGCACCTCGCGGTCATGGGTATAGGCGATGGCGTGGCCTGCGCCCTCGACCACCTCCTGGCGAGCGTTGCGGTTCCATTCGGCAAGGCGGCCGAGGCCGGAGATCGGGATCACCTCGTCCTCGCGCGCCCAGATGGCGAGCACCGGCAGGTCGGTGTCGGCGATGGCGCGATGCGCCTCGGCCATGTCACCCGAAAGCGCGTGGCGCAGGGACGAAAGCACCGCCGGGCGAAAGCCGCGCCAGCGCAGTTCATCCTGCTGACGGTCGACCACATTGTCGATGCTGCTGTCGAGGCCGCGTTCGGATTCGGTCGTGCTGCGGAAGGAATGGCCATAGGCGAGCATGAAAAGCCAGCGCCCGAAGCGGTCGTAATCGACCACGAGCCGTGCCACCGGACCCAGGTCATGGCCCATCCCCGCAGGCGCGAGCAGCACGAGTTGGCGCAGCCGCGACCCATGTTTGCGTGCGAAGGCGGCGGCGATGGCGCCGCCCATCGAGTAACCGATGAGAGTGATCCGCTGATCGACCCCGAGGGCATCGAGCAGGTCTTCGAGCTGCGCGACGAAGAACGCCGTGTCCTGTGTGCCGCGCGGGCGGTCTGAATAGCCGCGCCCGTAGAGATCGTAGAGCAGGACGCGAAAGCCGAGCCGGGCGAGCCCTTCGGCGATCGGATGCCAGACATAGGAGGGGGTGGTGAGGCCGTGGATGCAGACAATCACCGGGCCGTCGGCGGGGCCGATCCACTCGTAATGGGTCTGCCCACGCGGCAGGTCCGCGAATTGCCCGGGCGCGGTGGCACGGGCGGCGCCGCGCATGGCGGGGCGCAGCGCCTCGGCGAGGAAGGGCGCGGCGATGAGCGCCGCGACCGTCAGGATCGCAAGCGCCCACCAGATCATCGCGCGCTCTGCCAGGCGTCGAGGATGTAGCGGCTGGTCATGAGATCGAGATGCGCGCCGCCGCCGTTCTTGAAGAGCGTGATCTCGTCATCGCCGGTGCGGGTGAAGCCCGAGGGCGAATAGTGATCGGCGATCAGGTCGTCGCGGCTGATGGTGCCCGCTTCGAGCGGGATCTTGATCTCGCCGATATGGCCGACGGTCGTGTCGTAGCTGTCCACGAAGATGCGCGCGCGGGTGAGCGCGGTGTCATCGACCTCGCGCATGTCGGGACGGTATGCGCCGATCACATCGATATGCTGGCCGGGGCGCAGCCATTCGCCCTTGAGGATCGGGTCGGTGGACATGGTGGCGGAGGTCACGATGTCGGCGTCGCGCACGGCGCGTTCGAGGTCATCGGCAACGCGCAGGCCGGGGCAGGTTTCGGCCATGGCCTCGGCCTTGGCACGGGTGCGGTTCCAGACCCGGAAACGGGCGTTGGGGAAGGCGGCGGAATAGGCATCGAAAAGCGAGTGCCCGACCGTGCCCGCGCCCACGATCAGGATGTTCTCGCTGTCGGGGCGGGCCAGTTTGCGCGCGGCATAGAGGCTGTCGCCCGCGGTTTTCCACTTGGTCCGATCTTGAAAATCCACCAGCGCCGCCAGCGTGCCGCCCGCATCGTCATAAAGATTGACGGCGCCATTGATCATCGGCGCGCCCTTGGCGGGGTTGCCGGGGAAGATCGTCGCCGTCTTCACGGCCATGCCCAGACCGTCGATCCAGGCGGCGCGATTGAGCATCGTGTCGCGGTCGCGGTAGAGGAAATTGTCGGCGATCTCGGCCTTGGGCAGTTTGTGCCCGGCCTCGAACGCGTCGCAAAGCCCGAGCCAGTCGAGATGTCTTTCGCCTTCGTCAAAGGGGATGATGGTGATCGTCATGCGGCCTCTTTCCTGGTCAGCAACCCGTGTTCAACGAGAGTGTGCGCCCATAGTTCCGGCCCGTCAAACAGGTGGGTGCGCCAGCCGCGCGCACGGGCGGCGGCAATGTTCTCGTCACGGTCGTCGGTGAAGAGGAGCGTTTCGGGGGCAAAGCCGCAATCGGTTTCGACCGCTTCGTAGATCGCCGGGTCGGGTTTGACGAGGCACATTTCGCCCGAGATGTAATGGCGGTCGAACTCTGACAGGAACGGGAATTGCGCGGCGCTGAGGGGGAAATTGCGGGCGCCGAAATTGGTCAGCGCGAAGACCGGCACGCCGCGCGCCCTGAGCGCGCGTAACAGGCGGACGCTGTGGGGAATTTCGGGGCGCGCGATGGCGTTCCATTCATCGCGGAAGAGACGGATCTCGTGCTGCCAGTCGGGATGGGCCAGCGCGGTTTCCTCGATCGTGTCGGCGAAATCGCCGCCCGCGTCGATCCGGGTCATCATCGCATGCACGTCGAAGGCCGCGAACAGCGAGGCGGCGCGATCCGCGCCGATGCGCTCGGCCAGGCGGCGTTCGGGTTGCCATTCGATCAGCACGTTGCCGATGTCGAAGATGACGGCGTTGATACTCATGTCTCTACCTTCTGCGGGGGGCCTTGGCGACGAGCGTGCGGCCCTTGGCGGATTCGCGCCAGATCATGTAAAGCCCTGAGCCGACGATCAATGCAATCCCGATCCAGGCGGTCGGGGCGGGCCAGGTGCCAAAAACAGTGACTCCCCAGATGATCGCCATCGGCATCGCGATATATTCAAACGGCGCGGCGAAGGCGGCTTCGGACAGGCGGTAGGCCTGGCTGATGAAGAGGCCGCCGAAGACGCCGGTGGTGCCCAGCATCGCGAAGATCGGCCAGTCGCCCGACGCCACCGGCCCCCAGGGGCGCAGGAGGAATTCGAGCGACGGATGGCCGGAGCCCGCAAAGCCGCCGTGACCGAACATTGCGCCGAACAGCAGGCTGGCGACGATGAAGGTGGCCTGGATGTAGAAGGCCATCGTGGCCGCGCTTTCGGTGCCGCCGATCTTGCGCGCGAGGATATGCATCACCGCATAGAGCGTGGCCGCTGCGACGGGCAGAAGCGAGGCAAGCTGAAACGCCGTGGTGCCCGGCTTGACGATGACCAGCACGCCGAGGAAACCGACGCCGATGGCCGCCCAGCGCCGCGCGCCGACGGTTTCGCGCAGGAAGATCACCGAGAAGATCGTGATCACCAACGGTGAGACGAAGAACACGGCGATCGCATCGGCGATCGGCATCGCCGCCAGCCCCAGAAACAGGCACATATTGGCGAAGACCACGCAGAGGCCGCGCAGCAGGTGCATCCTGAGCCGCCGGGTGCGGATCACCGTGAGCCCGCCGCCGAAGGGCATGATCAGCGCGCCGAACACGCACATGGCGATCATCGCGCGGATGAAGATCACCTGGTGCAGGGCGTAGCGGTCCGAGAGGAACTTGATGCCCATGTCGTTGACCGAAAAGCACAGCACCGCCGCGATGGCGCAAAGCGCGCCCATCAGGTTGGATCGCGATGTGGTGGCGGTGGTCATGAATATCCGAGGCTGAAACTGCCCCGCCAGATGAGAGGAGGGCGCAGGTTTTGTAAACCCCCCGGCCGGGCGAAGATGGCGGCCGGGGGATCCGAGTATTCACGGCAAGATGGAGGCAGGGATGTGCGAGGGCGTCAGGTGCGGGGTGGCCTTGCGGCGGCGCGCACGGCTTTTTCGAGGGCTTCCAGAAAGCGCGAGCGGTCGGCCTTGGTGAAGCCTTTGCCGCCACCCTGGCGAAACGGGTCAGCGGCGCGCAGGTCGGCCATGAGGTCGCGCGTGGCCAGCACGTTGCCGATATTGGCCGCCGTCAGCGCCTCGCCGTTATGCTTGAGCACCTGGGCGCCGGATTCGACGCAGCGGGCGGCAAGGGGGATATCGCCGGTGATGACCACATCGCCCGGACCGGCGCGCTCGGCGATCCACATATCGGCCACGTCGGGGCCGTCGGGAACGATCACGGTGTCAACGAGGGGGTTGGGCGAGGGGCGCAAACCGCCATTGGAGACGATATGGACGCGCAGGCCGTGCCGGGTGGCGACCTTTTCGACCTCGGATTTGACCGGGCAGGCATCGGCGTCGACATAGATGCTCACGATGTCGTCTTCCGGATCGAGCTGCCGTCGCGCCGGACCTTGTATTCCTCGGGAATGGGCATGCGGTTGAAGGCGTCGAGACCGGCGATCTTGTAGGCCTCGGCGAGGGTGGGATAGTTGAAGGTGTTCTGAACGAAGTAGTCCACGGTGCCCTTGAGATTCAGCACCGCCTGGGCGATGTGGATCAGCTCGGTCGCGCCTTCGCCGACGATCTGCACCCCGAGAACGCGGCGGGTCTTGAGCGAGAAGAGCATCTTCAGCATGCCGTGTTCGAGACCCATGATATGACCGCGCGAGGTTTCGCGGAAGCGCGCGACGCCGACCTCGTAGGGGATGCCGCGTTCCTGCATTTCCTCTTCGGACATGCCGCAGGTGGAGATTTCGGGCACCGAGTAGATGCCATAGGGGAACCACGGGCTTTCGGGCAAGGTGGGCGTGTCGAGCGCGTCGCAGGCGGCGACGCGGCCCTGTTGCAGCGAGGTCGAGGCCAGCGAGGGATGGCCGATCACGTCACCGGCGGCATAGATATGGGGCACGTCGGTCTGGTAGGTCTTGCGGTCCACCGACAGCCGGCCGCGATGGTCGGCCTTGAGCCCGGCGGCGTCGAGATTCAGGCTGTCGGTCGCGCCCATGCGTCCGGCGGCGAAGAGCAGCATTTCAGCGCGGACGTGGCGGCCATTGGCGAGGCTGACTTCGACATGCTCGCCGCAATCCTCGATCTTGTCGATGGCGCTGCCGAGGCGCAGGTCGACGCCGTTCTCGCGGATCTGGTGTGTGAAGTCCTGGATCAGGGTGCGGTCGATGAAATCGAGGAAGCTGTCGCGCGGCTCGATCAGGGTGATGCGCACATCGAGCGCCGAAAACATCGTCGCGTATTCCACCCCGATCACGCCCGCGCCCACGACGATCAGGCTGCGCGGAATACGGGCGAGTTCGAGAAACTCGTCGCTGTCGAGGACGGTGGTGCCGTTGAATGGCACATCGTCAGGGCGATAGGTGCGGGTGCCGGTGGCGATCAGGAAGCGGTCGGCGGTGAGAAGGGTCTTGTCGCCCGCCTCGGTGGCGACCTCGATCTCGTGGGGGCCGGTGAAGCGCGCCATGCCGCAAAGCGTCTCGACATGGTTGCGGTTGAACTGGTGTTCCAGAACGTCGACCTCGTAATCGAGCGTCTTGTGCAGGCGCGCCTTGAGGTCATTCGCGCCGATGTCTTCCTTGACCCGGTAGGAGCGGCCGTAAAAGCTGCGCTCGCGCCAGCCAGAGAGGTTCAGCACGGTTTCACGCAGGGTCTTGGAGGGAATGGTTCCGGTATGCACCGAGACCCCGCCCAGGCGGTCCTTGCGATCCACCACCAGCACACGGCGCTTGAGCTTGCCTGCCTGGATGGCGGCGGCGCGGCCCGCGGGGCCGGAGCCGATGATGACGAGATCGTAATGGGACATGCGATCAGCCTGTGTAGAGCGCCTCGGCATGGAAGGCGACGTGGTCTTCCATGAAGGTCGAGATGAAGTAGTAGCTGTGATCGTAGCCCGGCTGCATGCGCAGCGTCGCCTGCTGGCGCCGTTCGGCGCAGGCGGCAGCGAGGGCCTCGGGGCGAAGCAGGTCAAGGAACTGGTCGCTGGTGCCGGTATCCACCAGCACTGGCCCGTCAAAGCCGCGTTCACGCATGAGATGGCTGGAATCATGCGCCGCCCACAGGTTTTCGTCATCGCCCAGATAGGCGGCGAACTGTTTGCGGCCCCAGTCGCTGGCGGTGGGGTTGCTGATCGGCGCGAAGGCCGACACGCTGGTGAAGCGCCCCGGCAGGGACATCGCCAGCGTCAGCGCGCCATGCCCGCCCATCGAATGGCCGGTGATGGCCTGCCGGTCGCCGTCGATCGCGAAATTGTTGATCAAGACGCGGGGCAGATCCTCGGCGATGTAATCCCACATGCGGAAATGCGGCGCCCAGGGGGATTGCGTGGCGTTCACGTAAAAACCTGCGCCCTGCCCCAGATCGAAGGCATCGTCATCGGCCACGCCCTCGCCGCGCGGGCTGGTATCGGGGAAGACGAGCGCGATGCCGTGTTCGGCCGCCCAGCCCTGCGCCCCGGCCTTGGTCATGGCGTTTTCATGCGTGCAGGTGAGGCCCGAGAGATACCACAGCACCGGAACCGGGCCGTCCTCGGCCTCGGCGGGGAGGAACAGGCCGAAGGTCATCTGACAATCGGTGGCCTGCGATGCGTGGCTGTAGACGCCCTGCACACCGCCGAAACAGGCGTTTTCCGATAGGATCTCCATTGGCGCGTTCCCTTCTGATGGTCAGTATCGCGCCCCAGTGACCACGAGGCGGGGGGCAAAGGCAAGCCCGCGCGCGACGCGCGGGGTGGCTTTTCCGCGCGCTAGCCGCTGCCGATCAGCACCCCGGCGGCGAAGACCAGCGCGCCGCCCAGCACCACCTGGAAGGCGGCGCGGAAGAACGGCGTTTCCATGTAGCGGTTCTGAATCCAGGCGATCGCCCAGAGTTCGATGAACACTACGGCAAAGGCGATGCTGGTCGCGGTCCAGAAATCGGGGATGAGATATGGCAGGGCATGGCCAAGCCCGCCCACGGTGGTCATGACACCCGAGGCGATACCGCGCTTGAGCGGGCTTCCGCGACCGGAGAGTTCACCGTCATCGCTGGCGGCTTCGGTGAAGCCCATCGAGATGCCCGCGCCGATAGAGGCGGCAAGCCCGACAAGGAAGGTCGTCCAGGTGTCCTGCGTGGCGAAGGCGGTGGCGAAGATCGGCGCCAGCGTCGAGACGGAACCGTCCATCAGCCCGGCCAGCCCCGGCTGCACCCAGGTGAGAACGAACTGGCGCTTGGAGTTTCGCTCTTCTGCGGCCAGCGCGTCTTCGTCGAGATGCTCGGCCTGAAGTTCGGTGGCGCGTTCGCCGTGGCCCGCCTCGGCGGCGGCAAGGTCGCCCAGCAATTTGCGGGTGGCGGGATCGGTGCTGCGCTGCGCCGCCTTGTGGTAAAAGGCTTCGGCGTCATGCTCCATCGCCTCGGCCTCGGCGCGGATGCGCTCGATCCCGAGGTTTTCCATCAGCCAGATCGGGCGGCGGGCATAGAAACCAGCCACATGTTCGCGCCGGATCAGCGGGATCACCCCGCCAAAGCGGCTTTCGTGAAGGTCGATCAGGGCACGGCGGTGGCTGTCTTCCTCGGCGGCCATCCCATCGAAGATGCGCGCGGAATCCGGGAATTCGGCGCGCAGGGTTTCGGCATAGGTCCGGTAGATCCGGGCGTCGTCCTCTTCCGAGGAAATGGCGAGGGCCAGGATTTCCTGTTCTGACAGATCGGCAAAGCGCCGGCGCGATGAAACTCCGGGAATCATGCGCAGTCTCCTTATTTAGAATTATTCTAAATTACCCAAAATGAGAGGAAACACAAGGGCTTCGCGATGGACACAAAGCCGCAGCAAAATAAGTGAACTAATTAGTTCAGTTTTGACTTGCAAAGTGAACTGTTTGGTTTAGATATCAAGAAGTGAACAGTTTAGTTCAGTTAGGAGATCATCATGAAACCCGTTCTCACCGCTCTTGTCATCATGCTGTCCGCCGGACCCGTCCTTGCCTTTGGGATCGGAACCGAAACGCTGACCCCGACCCTTTCCTTTCCGTCACCGGACCCGGCGCCCGCACCCGTCACGCAGACCGACGCGGGCATCAACAAGTAACGCATGCCCTACGTAAACAAGCGACATGCTTGCGGTGTCCCCCCTGGCGCGACTAGACTGCGACGGCTTTGGGGAGACACCGCATGACGGCGATGGCCGCTGAAATCAAGAAGGGCAGAAAGTTCGACCAGGTGCTGGAAGGCGCGCGCGAAGTGTTCATGCGCGACGGTTTCGAGGGCGCCAGCGTTGACGATATCGCCCGTGTGGCGGGGGTCTCGAAGGCTACGCTCTACAGCTATTTCCCCGACAAGCGGCTGCTGTTCTCGGAGGTCGCACGGATGGAGTGCAACCGCCAGGCCGACGCGGCGCTGGCGGAGTTCGATGCGGATCATCCGATTGACTGCGTGCTGCGGCTGGCGGCGGATCGGATCGTGCGCTTTTTCCTGTCGGATTTCGGGCAACAGGTGTTCCGGATATGCGTGGCCGAATCGCACCGTTTTCCCGAGCTGGGCTGCCGGTTCTATGAATCCGGCCCGGCGATGGTGCGCGACCGGCTGATCGGCGTGTTGAAGCCCTATGTGGCGAGCGGCGTGCTGAAGATCGACGACATGGACCTGGCCGCCAACCAGTTCGGCGAGCTGTGCAAGAGCGATCTGTTCCTGCGCAGCCTGTGCGGCGTCGGCACACCAGCCACCGAAGAGGATATCGAGCGCGTGATCGACGGCGCGGTCGCGATGTTCCTGGCGCGCTACCGCGCCTGAGCGTCAGGCACCCACTTCGACGATGGCCTGGGCCAGCTTGGGAACGGTGTCCTTGTTCAGCCCGGCGATATTGATGCGCGAATCCCCCACCATGTAGATACCGTGATCCTTGCGCAGGCGCTCGACCGTTTCCGGCGAAAGCCCGAGGCGCGAGAACATGCCGCGATGCTGGGCGATGAAGCCGTAGCGATCGGAGTTGGTCAGCTTGCGCAGCTCGGTTGACAGCTGTTCGCGCAGGGCGAGCATGCCGTTGCGCACCTCTTCCAGTTCGGCCTGCCAATCGGCGCGCAGATCGTCGCTGTGCAGCACGACCGAGACCAGCCGCGCGCCGTGATCGGGCGGGAAGGAATAGTTCTGCCGGTTGAGATAGGCGAGGTTGCCTTGCGTGACGGCGTGCATCCCCTTGTCCTGCGCCACGGCCATCAGGATGCCGGTGCGTTCGCGGTAGATGCCGAAATTCTTCGAGCAGCTTGCGGCGATCAGCACTTCGGGGCAGCCCGAGGCGACCGCGCGCGTTGCGGCGGCATCGGCCTCGAGCCCGTCGCCGAAGCCCTGATAGGCGATGTCGATCATCGGCAGCGCGCCAATGTCGTTCATCAGCGCAATCACCGCCTGCCATTCCGGGCCGGTCAGGTTGGCGCCGGTGGGATTGTGGCAGCAGCCATGCAAAAGCACCACGTCGCCCGCGCGAAGCCCGGCGAGATCGGCCATCATGCCATCGAAATCGACGCCGCCGGTTTCGCTGTCGAAATAGCGGTAGCTGACGGTTTCGATCCCCAGATGTTTGAGGATGCTGAGGTGGTTGGGCCATGTCGGGTCCGACACGAAAACCCGCGCCTGCGGGTTGGCCATGTGAATGAGATCGAAGGCCTGGCGCACCGCGCCGGTGCCGCCCGGCGTGGCGACGGCGGCGACGTGGTCGCGCGCGACGGCATCGCCCAGAACGAGGCCGATCATCGCGTCCGAAAACGCGGGATCACCCGCCAGCCCGGTATAGGCCTTGGTGGTTTCCTCGTCCCACCAGCGGCGCTCGGCTTCCTTGACGGCGCGCATGATCGGGGTCACACCCTGCGGGTTCTTGTAGACGCCGACGCCAAGGTCGATCTTGTCGTCGCGCGGATCGTCCTTGTAGGCCTGCATGAGCGCGAGGATCTTGTCCTTGGGCTGTTCCTTGAGATGTTCGAACATTGGTCAGTCTTCTCCGGTGGCGACGGGCACGGTGGGGAAAGCCCCCCATTCGCACCAGGACCCGTCATAAACAGCATGATCGGTCTTGCCGATCCGCTCGAGTGCAAGGTTGATGATGGCGGCGGTGACGCCCGACCCGCAAGAGGTGATCGCGGGTTTCGAGAGGTCCACCCCTGCATCCGCGAGGACAGCGCGCAACGCTTCGGGGTCCTTCATGGTGTCGTCGTCATTGAGCAGGTCACGATACCAGACATTGCGCGAGCCGGGGATGTGACCGCCGCGCAGCCCTTCGCGCGGTTCGGGTTCTTCGCCGCGAAAGCGGCCTGGCGAGCGGGCATCGAGGATCTCGTAATCGCCGAGCTTGGAGGCGGCGGAGACCTGCGTCACGTCCTTGACCATGTGGTTCTGGCGGCGGACCGTCATGTGACGGTCGCGCACGATCGGGGGCATGTCCTCGGTCGGTCGGCCGTCGGCCATCCATTTGGGCAGGCCGCCGTCCAGCACAGCGATGTTGTCCTGCCCCATCAGGCGGAAGAGCCACCAGACGCGCGCCGCCGAAAACAGGCCCAGCGCGTCATAGACCACCACCTGATGCCCGTCGCCCACACCCATCGCCCGCAGGCGCGACATGAATTTCTCGACCGGGGGAACCATGTGCGGCAGGGCAGAGCGGTGATCGCTGATGTCGTCGATGTCGAAGAAGCGCGCGCCAGGAATATGCGCCGCCTGATATTCGGCGCGGGCATCGCGGTCGGTTGGCGGCAGGAAATAGGTGCCATCCAGAATCCGAAGGTCGGGATCCTTCAGATGGCTGGCCAGCCATTCGGTCGATACGAGGGTCTTAGGATCGTCATGGGTCATGGGCGCGTCCCCTGATTTCGGACGGCTCATGCCTAGCGCGCGGCGCAGTGGAGAGCAAGCATCCCGGCGCGCCGGTGGTTCATTTCACCAGCATGTTCCGGATCGAGCCGAGCGCCAGCAAGACCGCCGCGCCACCGACAGCACCAGTCGCGGCGTGGGTCCAGAGCACCCCGGCATCGCCGCCGCCCAGTGCCGAGGACAAGCCATCATCGCCCAGGACCGACAGCGCCTTTTCCGCCAGCCCTGCGCCGATCACCCCGGCAAGGGCATTGCCAAAGAGGCCCAGATTGACGTTGCGCAGGAGGCCACCGGCGATGTTGCCGCCGATTGCCCCGCAGATCAGCCCGATCAACAGTTCCATGTGTCCCCCCCTTGAGACAGATACCTGCGATCATCCGAGACTAGCAAAATCGCGCTTCATTCCCAAAAGGGGAATTCAGACCGGCAGCTCACCGCTCAACCGTGGTCCTTGAGGAGGCGCTGTTTCTGGCGGTTCCAGTCACGCTTCGCCTCGGTCTCGCGCTTGTCATGGGCCTTTTTGCCCTTCGCGATGCCGATCTTCATCTTGGCGATGCCCTTGTGATTGAAATAGAGGACCAGCGGCACCAGCGTCATGCCCTTGCGCTGAGTCTCGTTCCAGAGACGGGCCAGTTCCTTTTTCGACACCAGCAGCTTGCGGCGGCGTTTTTCCTCGTGCTGGAAGGTCTTGGCCTGCTCGTAGGGCGCGACGTAGGAGTTCACCAGCCACAATTCACCATCATCAACGGTGGCGTAGCTTTCGGCGATGTTGGCGCCGCCAAGACGCAGGGATTTGACCTCGGAACCTTCAAGGATGATGCCGCATTCCAGATCATCCTCGATCGCGTAATCGAAGCGCGCGCGCCTGTTCTCGGCGACGACCTTGTAGTTGGGGTTTTCCTTTGGCTTGGCCATGTTGCCTGTCCTGTCGCGCTGTGCCCGAAGCGGCAAGATAGACACTTGCGCCGGGTGATCCAAGGGGGCGCGGACGAATCGGGTCGCTCAGACCCGCCCACGCGCGCCAAGTTCGGCCAGCTCGGCGCGCAGCGCCGCGCCATCGGCGTCACGCGCGGGGATCGGGCGGGGCGCTGGCGCGGCCCCGTCAAAGCGCGGCGCGGGGGCCGGTTGCTGCACGCCATCCCCCATGTGCCAGACGCCGCGTGCGGCCATATGCGGATCGAGCGCTGCTTCGGCGGGCGAAAGGACCGGCGCGACGCAGGCGTCGCTGCCCTCGAAGAGGCGCGTCCAGTGATCGCGGGGTTCTGCCGCGAAGATCGCGGCAAGGCGGTCGGTCTGCGCGGGCCATTGGGCGGGATCGTTCTGATCGGCGAAGGCGGCATCATCCGAAAGCCCCATCAGATCGAGAAAGGCGGCGTAGAATTGCGGCTCGAAGCATTGCACGCTGACATGACCGCCGCAGGCGCAGCGATAGGTGCGGCTCCAATGTGCCCCGTCGAGGGGGCTTTGACCGCGCGTCTGCGAAAGGTTGCCCGCGGGCGCCATCGACATCAGCAGCGCCATCATATGCGCTGAACCATCCACGATGGCCGCGTCCACCACCCTGCCCTGCCCGCTGCGCGCGGCGTCGATGATCCCGGCCAGAATCCCCGCGACCAGATACATCGCACCGCCACCGATATCGCCCACCAGCGTCGGCGGCGTCAGCGGTGCGGCATCGGGCGGTGAGGCATACCAGAGCGCGCCGGAGGTGGCGATGTAGTTGAGGTCATGCCCCGCCATCTGCGATTTCGGTCCGTCCTGTCCCCAGCCGGTCATGCGGCCATAGACCAGCGCCGGATTATCGGCGTGGCAGGTTGCGGGGCCAAGGCCCAAGCGTTCCATCACGCCGGGACGAAAGCCTTCGATCAGGGCGTCGGCGGTGGCGATCAGCGCCCGCGCGGTGGCAAGATCGGCCGCGTCCTTGAGGTCGAGCGCGATGGTGCGCTTGCCCCGGTCCAGAAGGTTGCGGGCGCCAGCGACCGCATTGCCCGCGCCGGGGCGCTGGATCACGATCACCTCGGCGCCGAAATCGGCCAGTGTCATGGCGGCGAAGGGACCGGGGCCAAGGCCCTCGATCTCGATCACGCGGATACCTTGCAACATGGTCCTTCCCCCGGCCGTGGTGTTCCGGCGTGCAGATTAGCGCGCGGCGCACCGGATGCAATGCGCTGGCCACTTGGCCCGCGATGCGGGTTGCTCTAGGCTGGACGGCAGGGCGGACGCGACAGGAGGAAGCGCCATGAAGATGAGTGACGAACGCATTATCGAAGCCGACCGCGCGACGGTCTGGGCGGCGCTTCTGAGCCCCGATGTGTTGAAGGAATGCGTACCCGGCGCGCAGGAGGTCACCGGCAACCCCGAAGACGGGTTCGAGGCCACCGTGACCCAGAAGGTCGGCCCGGTGAAGGCGACCTTCAAGGGTCATGTGACCGTATCGGAGATGATCGAACCCGACAGCCTGACCCTGACGGGCGAGGGCAAGGGCGGTGCCGCCGGCTTTGCCAAGGGCGCGGCCGATGTGCGGCTGGAAGAGGTGCCCGAAGGCACGCGGCTGTCCTATGACGTCGAGGCCAAGGTCGGTGGCAAACTGGCACAGCTTGGCAGCCGGATCGTCGACGGTTTCGCCAAGAAGATGGCCGACAACTTCTTTTCCCGCCTCGAAGAGGTGATCGAGGGCCCGAAGGAAGAGGATGACGAAGAAGAAGCCGAGAAGAAGGGCTGGCTCAAGCGGTTGATCAAGTCCTAACGCGAGGATGGCGGGCGGCTGTGCGTTTCAATGATGCGCGCGATCCTGCGGCCGATCTCCTGGCTGCCCTTGGGCGAGGGATGGATCAGGTCCAGCCCGTGATAGGAGCGGTCGCCATGCGGCACCAGTTCTGCCAGCGACAGAAAATGCACACCCCGGTCCAGCGCAGCCAGCCGGGCAAGGCGGCGATCCATCTCGTCGCCCTCATCGGCGCAGCCCTCGACAGGGGAGGTCACGCCGGGGGTGCGCAGATATCCCACGAAGACGACCTGCGCGCCGGTCTGGCGCATCCGGGACACGAAGCCCGGAATCGTACCGCGTTTGCCGTCCTCGGAGATCAGCCGGGAGATGCGTTGCTTGCACGGACCGCATAGGCAACCCATCCAGATATCGTTGCCGCCGCCATTCAGGACGACCCAGTCCCAGTCGCCTTCACGGTACTGCTTGGGAATGCTGAGCCCGGCGCTGCCGGTGATCGGCAGCGGATAGAAGAACCGCGCACCGACCACGGAGCGATCCGTTACCGGTTCTTTCAGTTCTTCTTCGATGGCGTCGGAAACGGCGCGATCCTGTGCCTTGTTGAAGGCCATCAGTGAATCGCCGAGGAGAAGGATGCGCGAACCGCTGTTGGAGGTTACGGGCTCGCCGCAGCCTGCAAGCAGGACCAGCGCCAGAAGTGCAGCCATGCGTTGAATCATGTATCTCAAACTCTCGTATCGCCCGCCGACGAAAGACATAGCATCGTGTGCGGCGAAGGAAAGCCCCAAGCGCACGTCCCTGCATGGCTGCACAGAGGGGTCTGCGTGCCGGGCGATTTGCAGTCGGGGCGCGATGCCGTAGCCTGCGGGAATCGAGAATGGAGGCGCCGCATGAAACCGATGGTCGAGGTCGAGAACCTGCGCAAGATCTATGGCGACGGGTTCGAGGCGCTGAAGGGAACATCGCTGACCATCGAGGAGGGCGAGATCCTGGCCTTGCTCGGCCCCAATGGCGCGGGCAAGACGACGCTGATTTCCGCGCTGTGCGGGATCACCACGCCGAGCGGCGGCCATGCCCGCATCGGCGGGCATGATGTGGTCAGGGAATACCGCGCGGCGCGCAGCATCGTCGGGCTGGTTCCCCAGGAAATCGCGCTGGAACCGTTCGAGAAGGTCATCAACACGGTGCGCTTTTCACGGGGTCTGTTCGGCAAGGCACCGGATGCGGCGCTGACCGAACGCATCCTGCGCCAGCTGTCGCTATGGGACAAGCGCAACAGCCGGACCCGCGAACTGTCGGGCGGGATGAAGCGGCGGGTGCTGATCGCCAAGGCGCTGATCCACGAGCCGCGCGTGCTGTTTCTGGACGAGCCCACTGCCGGGGTCGATGTGGAACTGCGCCGCGACATGTGGGAGGTTGTCCGGGGATTGAAGGCGCAGGGCGTCACCATCATCCTGACCACCCATTACATCGAAGAGGCCGAAGCCATCGCCGACCGCGTCGCGGTGATCAACAAGGGTGAAATCCTGCTGGTCGAGGACAAGACGGCGCTGATGCGGCGGATGGGGCGCAAGACCCTGCGCATCGACCTTGCGGCGCCGATCGACGCGGTTCCCGCCGCGCTTGCGGATTACAATCTGGAGCTGGCCCCTGATGGCGATGCGCTGAGCTATCACTATGACACGCGCGGGCAGGACGGCACCGGCATCACGCGGCTGTTGCAGGCGCTGGCCGAGGCCGGGCTGACCCTGAGCGACCTGCACACCACGCAATCGAGCCTCGAGGAGATCTTTGTCGGGCTGGTCAGGGACCAAGAGGAGGAAACGGCATGAACCTGCGGGCCATCCAGGCGATCTATGTCTACGAGATGAAGCGTTTCCTGCGCACGTTGATGGAAAGCCTTCTGTCGCCGGTGATTTCGACGTCGCTGTATTTCGTGGTGTTCGGTTCGGCCATCGGCAGCAGGATCGACCAGATCGAGGGCGTCAGTTACGGATCGTTCATCGTGCCGGGGCTGATCATGCTGACGATCATCACCCAAGGCATCAGCAATGCCAGTTTCGGCATCTATTTCCCGAAATTCATCGGCACGATCTATGAGCTGCATTCGGCGCCGATCAATTTCCTTGAGATCGTCATCGGCTATGTCGGCGCGGCGGCGACGAAATCGCTGATGATCGGGGTCGTGATCCTGGTGACAGCGGGGTTCTTCGTGGATCTGGAAATCATGCATCCGGGGCCGATGCTGGCCTTTCTGGTGCTGACCTGCCTTTCGTTCTCGCTGTTCGGGTTCATCATCGGGATCTGGGCCGAGAACTTTCAGCAGCTCCAGATCATCCCGCTTCTGGTGATCACGCCGCTGGTGTTTTTGGGCGGGTCTTTCTATTCGATCTCGATGCTGCCCCCGATCTGGCAGACGGTGTCCTATTTCAACCCTGTCGTTTACCTGATCTCGGGGTTCCGGTGGTCATTCTTCGGGCTGGCGGACGTGCCTTTGGGGCTGAGTCTGCTGGCGATTGCGGCGTTTACCGGGCTGTGCCTCACCATCATCTGGCTGATCTTCAAGACCGGCTATCGGATCAAATCCTGAGCCCCTGACGCGGCTGGTTTTCTTGCCCGCCCGCCCCCGCTTTTTGAGGGCGGGGGAGAAATGCTTGATCATGCCGCCTTGTTTGTCGGTCTCCGGCATTCTACATGCGTTGCCATGAAAGAGCGTATTCCCTTTCTCAATCGTGGCCCGCTGGTGGCAGTGATCCGGCTGAACGGATCGATCGGAACCGGCAGCCGTTCGCAGCTCAATGACGAGGCGCTGGCGCCCGTGATCGAGAAGGCTTTCAAGCGCGGCAAGCCAAGGGCGGTGGCGCTGTTGATCAATTCGCCCGGCGGCTCGCCGGTGCAATCCTCGCTGATCGCATCGCGCATCCGGCGGCTGGCCGACGAGAAAAACATTCCCGTCCATGCCTTTGTCGAGGATGTGGCCGCGTCGGGCGGTTACTGGCTGGCGACGGCGGCGGAATCGATCTGGGTCGACGAGGCCTCGATTGTGGGGT
>Ga0209344_10002216_pt1 | contig 22307 bp, 22 predicted proteins | sample Cruoilmetagenom6_FD_187293 | JGI IMG/M metagenome (GOLD analysis project Ga0209344, IMG submission 187293) | Oil polluted marine microbial communities from Coal Oil Point, Santa Barbara, California, USA - Santa Barbara Oil Seep Sample 6 (SPAdes)... | ecosystem: Environmental > Aquatic > Marine... | reverse complement strand
GCGGGCCTCTGCGGCGTATGGGTTCGATCGGCTCGGGCTTGATCGGTTGGTGGCCGTGACTTATCCGGAGAATATGGGTTCGCGGCGGGTGCTGTGCAAGGTTGGGTTCCGGGAGCTGGGTTCGAGCGAGTTGTATTACGACACGACGACGCTCTTGCACGAGCTTGAGCTGGTAGACTTGGTGCGATGAGCCTAAAGATTCTGCATATCTCGACGCGGTTGATCCAGGGCGGATCGCAGGAGAACACCGTGCTCTCGTGCGAGGGGCAGGCGGCGTTGGGGCACGAGGTGCATCTGGCGTATGGGCCAATCTTCGGGCCCGAGGGGTCGTACTTCGATCGGGCCAATGATTTTTGTGGGCCCAAGGGCGAGCGGATCACGATGCACGAGGTGCCTCATATGGTGCGGGAGATCGCGCCGGTGAAGGATCTCAAGGGGTATCGGGAGCTTAAGAGGCTGATCGAAGAACTTGCGCCCGATGTGGTGCACACGCATTCGTCGAAGGCCGGCGTGCTCGGGCGGGCGGCGGCGTGGGCGGTATGCAAGCGATCGAAGGACAAGAGGCCCGCGGTGGTGCACACGATCCATGGGCCGCCGTTTCATCGGTACCTGCCCAGGTGGAAGAACACGGTGTACATCGCGTCGGAGAAATGGGCGGCCAAGCGCTGCCATCTGATTACTTCGGTGGCCGACGCGATGACCGAGCAGTTTCGAGCCGAGGGGATCGGGCGCGAAGAGCAGTTCGTGACGGTGCGGTCCGGGATGGAGACCGAGCGGTTCTTGCATCCGATCGCCGGCGAGACGCGCGCCGACATGCGCCGCGAGCTTGGGTTCGATGACGGCGATTTCGTGATCGGGACGGTTGCGCGCTTGGCCGAGCACAAGGGGCACGACGATCTGCTCGATGCGCTCGGCGATGATCTCAAAGCCAATCCGCACTGGAAGCTGCTGTGGGTGGGCGATGGGTGGTGGTCGGAGCGGCTGCTCGGTCGGGTCAGCGAGATGGGGATAAGCGAGCAGGTGGTGTCGACCGGGCTGGTGCCCGGGCAGCGGGTGGGCGCAATGATGCGGGCTATGGATGTGCTGTTGCATCCGAGTTATCGCGAGGGTTTGCCCAGGACGGTGCCTCAGGCGTTGTTGTGCGGCGTGCCCGTGGTCGCCAGCGATGCCGACGGCACGCGCGAGGCGTGCATTGATCCGGGGTATCTCGATGGGTATGGCGAGGATGATGCGACGGGGATTTTATTCCCGATAGGAGATACAGATTTACTCCGGGCGGCGATTAACGAGATGGCTGAGCATCCGGAGAAGCGATCGGCGATGGGGCAGCGTGGGCGGGCGATGTGCGCCAAGATGTTCGCGGCTCAGACCATGGTCGACGATCTCGAGGTGGTGTACGCCCGAGCCCTTGAGATGGCACGCGGTCAGTAATACTTACGATTCTTCGAGCCAGAAGTCTTCGGGGGCGGCGTCGCTGATGCGGTTCTGCAACGCGGCGACGATCCGATCGACATGGATGTGCGAGGTCTCGATGAAGACCTTGGTGCGCTGCTGCGAGCCGGCGACGGCGGTGCCTGCGACATAGATGCCGGGGACAGTGGTCTCCATGGTTTGGAGATTGATCTTGGGTTTGCGATCGTCGGTGATGAGTTCGATGCCGAGTTGTTCGAAGAGCGATTGGTCTTGTTCGTAGCCGGTGAGCAGGAGGACGAAGTCGGCGGGGGTGGTCTGTGTACCTACGTCGGTCTTGATGTGCACGGCTTCGGGCGTGATCGATTCGAGCGTCGAATGGGGGACGAACTTGATCTTTCCTTTTTTGATCAGGTACTCGATTTCGGGGTGGAGCCAGTACTTGATGCGGTCGGGGTCGAACGAGTCGCCGCGGTAAGACATGGTGACTTTCGCGCCCGCGCGGAACAACCGGATCGCGGCTTCGACGGCTGAGTTCTTGCCCCCGACGATCAGGACGCGTTGGTTGGCGTATTGGTGGACATCGCCGAGGTAGTGGGAGACATGGGGGAGGTCCTCACCCGGGATGCCGAGCATGCGGGGCGTGTGCATATCGCCGATAGCGAGGACGACGCGTTTGGCGCGGTAGGTGGTGGAGGGGGTGGTTGATTGGGCTTGGTGGGTGAGTTCTTCGGGGCCGCCCACGCCGTGGAATGAGCGGGTGGTGTGGATGTCGAAGTGGTTGTCTTGCTTCTCGATGTTGACCACGCGGGTGTAGGTCTGGATGTCGAGTTGGTGCGTGCCCACGACGGTGAGCAGGTAGTCGAGGTAGTGCTCGCGGGTGGCCTTCTCTTGATCCGGGATGATCAATGGCACGCCGGCGATGGCGATGCGTTCGGGCGAGGAGAAGTACTTGGTCCCGGGCGCCCACCACTGCATGGTGCTGCCGATCTGCCCGGCTTCGAGGTGGGTGTAGTCGAGCCCGGCGTGCTTGATGGCGGCGGCGAGCTCGATGCCGATGGGGCCCGCGCCGATGATGGCGATGTCTGTCTCTTGCATGGTGGAGAGTAGGCGATGAGCATCGGCCAGTCTTGAAGCGTCAGATCGCGCTGACAAGTTCCGTGATGCGCTCGGGTTTCATGCCGGCCGTGAGTTCGGGTGAGCCGCGGTCGGTATCCCATTGGTGGATGTCGCGCATGGTTTCAGCAAGCGGGCGGTTGGTGAGCCCGGCGGCTCTGGCCTTGGACGAATCGACGCGATGGATATGTTGGGCGGCGTCGGGGAGCCAGACCGGGATGTCAAGCCAGCGTTTGACGCCTTGGGCTTCGAGCCATTGGGGCTCCGCTTCGATCAAGCTGGTCTTTGAAGACAAGGCCGCGTGCGATTGTTGGATAAAGTCAGACAAGGCAAAGTCGGGCTCGGGGCCGGTCGTGTTGTAGATGCCGGTGACTTTGTTGGTGGCGCAGTGGAGGAGGAAGGCTGCGAGGTCGCGGGCGTCGATGAGGCTCGCGTAATAGTTGTTGTCCGCTTTGGGGATGACGAGTTGGTCTTGGGTGGTGAGCATGCGTGCCCACCAGGTGACGCGATCGGTCGGATCGTTGGGCCCGGCGATTACGCACGGGCGGGGGATGCAGTGGGTGTGGGGGAAGGCGTCGGTGACGACTTGTTCGCACAGGACCTTGAGCCCGCCGTAGGTTTCGCCTGTGACTTCTTCGACGCTTGGATCATCGAGGATGGTTTTGGGGTCGTCCTCGGAGATGGTACCGCTGGTGGCCTCTTGGTCGTAGACCGAGATTGTTGAGATAAAGAGGTACAGATCGGTGTGGTCCTTGAGCAGATCGCAGGCAGCTTTGGTGACGCGTGGGGTGTAGCCGCACATATCGATGACGGCGTCGAAGCGTTCGCCAGCGTCGAGCAGGGCTTGGATGTGGTTGAGCCCATCGCCGACCTTGGGGTCTCGATCGCCCACGAGCCGGCGCACGGCGACGGGTAAGCCCGGATCCGCCTTGGACCGGTGAAGCACCGTGACCTGGTGGTTGTTCTGGACGGCGAGTTCGACAAAGGCGCGGCCGCTGAACTGCGTGCCGCCAAGGACGAGGATATTCATGGCAGAGGATATGGCGGGCGGCTCGATATGTTGCGATTGGTTCAGATTCGGTCGGTTTTCGGATTTTTCCAGAAAGGTCTTGCAAGGGACAGCGATTTAGTGTACACTAAGCTAGTGGATACAAACATCAGGAGGTTGTGATGCTCAATATCGCGTTCGGATGGCTCTGGATCACCATGGGATTCCTCTCGGGGGCGATGCTGGGGCTCGGGTTCCACAAGGAGCACTTCATGGGCGGGTACGGGAGCTGGGAGCGCCGCTTGGCCAGGCTCGGGCATATTGCGTTCTTTGGGACGGGGTTGCTCAATGTGCTTGTCGGGCTCAGCGCATTGATGCTCAGCGCTGAGCATATCAACACCGGCTTGTGGGACACGATGTCGTGGTCGTTTATCGTTGGGGCGGTCGCGATGCCGATCTGTTGTTTCATCGCAGCGCGATGGAAGAAGGCCAAGTCGATCTTCGTCCTGCCGGTAAACGGGCTGACGCTTGGCGGGGTGCTGATCTCATACATCACGGCTGCCGCGCTGCTCGGGGGTGCGTCATGAGGATCGGGCTCATCGCCATGAGCGGCGTGCGCGTGCAGGACGCGGAGCTGATGAAGCTGGGGCTCACGCTGCCCGGGTTTGTTGAGCGCTCCGAGGTGATCGCGTCGCTGCCGAGCTTGTCGCTGCTCACGCTCGCGGCTCTTACGCCGGAGGATGTCGAGCTTTCGTATCACGAGGTGGATGACATCAATCGGGATCTTGTTCCTGAGCTTGGATTTGATTTGGTCGCGATTTCGACGATGACCGCCCAGGCGATCGAGGCGTATGAACTGGCCGATCGGTTCCGGGCGATGGGGATCACGGTGGTCATGGGGGGCTTGCACGCGACTTGTATCCCCGACGAATGCGCGCTGCACGCGGATTGTGTGGTGGTGGGCGAGGGCGAGCCGGTATGGGCGAAGTTGATCGAGGATTTTCGGAGCGGGCGATTGCAGAGCCGGTATGAGGCCGACGGGCACTACTGCATGGACGATTCGCCGATGCCTCGGTTTGATTTGTTGGATATCAGCCGATACAACCGGGTGACGGTGCAGACGACGCGCGGGTGCCCGCACAAGTGCGATTTCTGTGCGTCGTCGATCATGCTCACCGGCGGATACAAGGTGAAGCCGACAGAGAGAGTGATCGAAGAGATCCGGGCGATCAAAGCCATCTGGGATCGCCCGTTTATTGAGCTGGCCGACGATAACTCGTTTGCGAGCAAGGGCAAGGCGTACGAGCTGCTCGAGGCGATGATCCCCGAGCGGGTCCGCTGGTTTACCGAGTGCGATGTCTCGATCGCCAAGGACGAAAAGCTCCTGAGGCTCATGAAGCAAGCGGGGTGCAGACAAGTCCTCATCGGGCTCGAATCGCCCGATGCGCGGGGGCTCGACGGGATCGAGACGAACACCAACTGGAAGCTGGCGCAGTATCCAAAATACGAAGAGGCGGTGCGGACGATCCAGCGTCACGGGATCACGGTGATCGGGTGCTTCGTGCTCGGGCTCGACGGGCAGTCGGCGGGGTCGTTCGATGCGGTGTATGACTTTGCAAAGCGGACCAATCTGTATGATGTGCAGGTGACGCTGCAGACGCCCTTCCCGGGGACGGCGCTCTACCGTCGGCTCGAAGAGGCGGGTCGGCTCACGCACCCGGGGCAGTGGGACCGGTGCACGCTCTTTGATCTCAACTACGAGCCGATCGGGATGACCAGCGAGGAGCTGGTGTCGGGCTTCCGTGGGCTGGTGAGTCGGTTGTACGAGCCTGAGTTCGTGCGGGCACGGCGCGAGGGGTATCACCAGGATCTGCGGGCATGGCGAAAGCTGGGTGAAGCCTGTCCAAGCACGGGCATCTGCGTCGAATCGGTTGTCTAGACTCGGGCCAATGTCAGCCAAGCCATCGTGCTTGGGCCAAAGCTCAACCTCTTAACAGAAAGATCATCCCATGAACATCACACTCGAACAAGCAACCAAGGTCATCGCGGCCGCCCGGGCCAAATCGCAGGAGCTGGGGACCAAGATGGATATCGCCGTGATCGATTCGGGGATGAACCTGACGGCGTTCGCGCGGGAAGACGGCGCGTGGCTCGGCTCGATCGACATCGCGATGAAGAAGGCCAAGACCGCTCGCAGCTTCAACATGGACACCGGGATCATCGGCTCGCTCTCCCAGCCCGGCGGGTCGCTCTTTGGCATCGAGCACTCCAACGACGGCTTGATCACCTTCCCGGGCGGGGTGTGCATCAAGAACAGCGATGGCGAGATTATTGGGGCGATCGGGGTCTCGGGGAGCTCGGTCGAGGACGATCATGCCGTGGCGAGTGCTGGGGCCGATGGTTTGTAGGGTTCAGGGCTTTAAGCCGGTTCTGATGCCGGCTTGAATGGCACAACTTGTATAGCTCGGAATGTCCACGAATGGGGTCGGAGACGCTAGAATCGAGCATCCTGCGCGATCGATCTGGCTCGATCGGCGCACTATCCAGTTGGAGTTTTACCGATGCCCAAGAAGACCTGGGAAAACACACTTACGCAGCATTACCTCCTCAAGCGGATCCCCACGGCTCCCTTCGGGCACGAGCGTGATCGCCATGTGGTCGGGTACGACGAGTATGTCAAAACCGGTGGATACGACGGGCTCAAAAAAGCGCTGGCGATGAAGCCGGCGGATGTGACGAGCCAGGTGAAGGACTCCGTCCTGCGCGGTCGCGGCGGGGCGGGTTTCCCGACGGGGCTCAAGTGGACCTTCCTGCCCGACCCAGACGGCGGGCAGCGGTACCTGGCGATCAATGCGGATGAGTCGGAGCCGGGCACCTTTAAGGATCGTCTGCTGATGGACTTCGATCCCCATGGTTTGCTCGAGGGCATCGCGATTTGTATGCACGCGTGCCGATTGAACAAAGCCTACATCTTTATCCGCGGCGAGTACCACCACCAGGCCCATGTGCTCGAACAAGCGATCAAGGAAGCGTACGAGAACGGGATCTTCGGCGACAAGGGCGTGCACAACACGCCCAACGCGTCGGGCGATCCGTTCGTTGGTGATTGTTATGTGCATCGCGGGGCCGGCGCGTACATCTGCGGCGAAGAGACCGCGCTGCTCGAAGGGCTCGAGGGCAAGCGTGGCTGGCCACGGATCAAGCCGCCATTCCCGGCGCTCAAAGGGTTGTTCGATCGCCCGACGATCATCAACAATGTCGAGACGCTGGCGCACCTGCCGTTCATCATGACGGACGGCGCGGACGCATTCAAAGAGCAGGGCGTCGAGAGCAGTATCGGCGGGCCGCCGAGCTTCGGGACCAAGCTGATGGGCGTCTCCGGGCATGTCGAGAAGCCGGGCTGTTATGAGCTCGATCTCGGGATCCCGCTCCGAAAGCTCGTCGAGGACTACTGCGGCGGTATGCGCAACGGCAAGAAGTTCAAGGGTGCGATCCCTGGCGGCGTCTCGATGGGTATCCTCGGGCCGGACCAGTATGAGGCCGAGATGGATTTCGACATCGGGCGCAAGTACGATGTGCTCGGGCTGGGGACCTCTGGCCCGACCGTGTTCGACGAAGACACCGATATGGTTTCGGTCGCGCGGAACATCGCTCGGTTTTATAAGCATGAGAGCTGCGGGCAGTGCACGCCGTGCCGCGAGGGCTCGGGGTGGTTGTACCAGATCATGACGCGGATCGAAGCGGGTGATGGTCGCACGAAGGATCTGGACCTGGCGATGGAAGTCGCCAAGTCGATGGGCTCGATGCCCGGCACCACGATCTGCGGCTTGGCCGACGGCAACAACTGGGCGGCCCGCACAATCATGGAGAAGTATCGTGATGAGTTCGAGGCCCGCGTCGCGCGGACCTTCGTGCCCGTGACGATTAATCTTGGTGAGCTCAGCGGGGCTTGATCGCTTGCATAAGATTGAATGCAATCAAAGCCGCGGGTTGATGCCTGCGGCTTTTTCTATGGGGTGTAATCAAAGAGCGCATAAAAAACGAGGCTGCACCTTTCGGTGACAGCCTCGGACGGAATCGGGATCTGGCTGCGTCGGCTTGTATCAGCCAGGCATGGTTTCTGGAGGTCGATCTCGATTCACTCGTGCGTGTACTGGGTTTTAGTCGTCTGGGTTGGCACGCTTCTGGGGACGATCCTGTGGGCGCTTACGCTGTGGGCGATCGACGGACTCGCCTTCGAGCTGCTCGCGGTTGAGCTGACGGCGTTGCGGGCGTTCACGCAAGGCTTCGCGATCCTGCATATCAGGTGCGTCTTGCATGTCGCGACTGGGTCGTTGGCCTTGGCGCTGGCCCTGGGCCTGCTTGGATCGGTTGGCTTTGATCTGCTTTTCGAGGGCCGCGAACTGATCTGCGGAGAGCACAGATTTGATCTTGGTCATGGCTTCCTTGTTGGCCGGTGTGTTTTCCATGAAGCTGCGCATCTTTTCTTGGAAGGCACGAGCCTTCTCGCGTTGCTCTTCGGTGGGCTTGGCATCGCCGTCGGCTTGGGCGTTCTTGCGGGCTTCCTGTGCACGCTCGCGCATCTCATCGAGCTTTTCTTTGTTCTCTTCCATGAACTTCTGGGTCGCTTCACGGTGATCGCTCATGATGGCGCGGAGGTCTTCGCGTTGGGTCTCGGAGAGGGATGAGGCGCCTTCGCCTCTGGGGTTCTGGAGCTGGCGGAGTGCGCCGAGGTATTCACGGACAGAGATCGGGCGGTCCTGATCGGCTTGGCTCAGTTCTTTCTTCTCGCCAGTCCGTTTGTTGGCTCGTTCTCGCAGCTGCATCGGCTCGTCGCGGTTCATCTGATCGCGTGAGGAGTTGGTTGAATCGGTTTGGGTGACGCGGGGGCCGCGGAGGAGTTCTTTGTTGCGGGATTTCTTGTCTTCGGGTGCGGCACCGGCGAGCCCGGAGGTGGCGATGATGAGGACGGCAAATGTTGCTGAGAGTGTGCGGGTGGTTTGCTTGTTCATGGTGAGTCTCCGTTGGGATGGTTGTTGTGCTGATTGATCGTGTTAATCTGTAGAATCTGATTCCCGTTCCGACCCGCTCAACGCGGAGCTGGATTGCGTATTGCATCCATGGGCGAGGGGTTGTGTATATATCGACCGGATTGGGGCGGGCCGGTGCAGAATCATGGGATCAAAAACAGTGCTCGGGCCCATGATTCTGGGCAATTATGCACGATCTTGATTCGTAATCCCTACAATCCGAATCCTGTCGGATTGTGCAAAAAATGAACCGGACGGGACGGATCAAGACCAAAGGAGCAGCGTCATGACACTGACCAAAGAGCACATCAACGAGGCCCTCGGGGGCGTGGTGCACCCATCGGGCGACGACCTGGTCTCACGCGGGTGCGTGATGAATATCGCGGTGTGCGACGAGCACGCGTCGGTCCGGGTCTGCATGACCCAGGGCGAGCCAGACGCGCCCCAGCCGCCACGGGATCAGCTCGCCAAGATCGGCGCGGTGATCGATTCGATGGTGCGATCGGCGGCCAAGGAGCAGGGGATCGATGATCTGGGGTTGATCGTGGACTTTGTCGATCATCAGGGTGAGGTCGTGATGAAGCTCAAAGGTGATCAGAAGGGTGTGCTCAAGGACAGCCAGAAAGATGGCGGCGACAAGCACGACGCCAATACACCGACGCCGCAGAACTCGGCGGCCACCGGCGTGCCGGGTGTCAAGCACATCATCGCGGTGGGCGCGGGCAAGGGTGGGGTCGGCAAGAGCACCGTCGCGGTGAATATGGCGATCGGCCTGGCGCGTAAAGGGCACAGCGTGGGCTTGCTCGATGGTGATATCTATGGCCCATCACTGCCGACCATGCTCGGGCTTCATGCGATGGAGCAGGTGGTGATCGAGGGGGCGCTCCAGCCGTTTATGGCGCATGGGATCAAGTCGATCACGATGGGCAAGCTGGTGGATACAGAGAAGCCGTTGATCTGGCGCGGGCCGATGGCGCACGGCGCGTTCCATCAGCTCATCGAGCGGACGCAGTGGGGCGAGCTGGATTACCTGATTATTGATCTGCCGCCGGGCACGGGCGATGTGCCGTTGACCTTGGCGCAGAGCGTGCAGCTGACGGGCGCGGTCGTGGTGTGCACCCCGCAGAAGGTGGCCCAGGACGACGCGGTGCGGGCGAGCGCGATGTTCGAGTCACTCGGGGTCGAGGTGCTCGGCGTCGTCGAGAACATGAGCTACTTCATCGGCGACGACGGCAAGGAGTACGACATCTTCGGGCGCGGCGGCGCGCAGATGATGGCCCAGCGTCTCAACCACCCGTTCTTGGGGGCGATCCCGATTAATATGGCGCTGCGTGAGAACAGCGATGGCGGCAAGCCCGCCAACAACTTCGACCCCAACACCGCCGGCGGCGATGCCCTGCCCAAGGCCCTGGCGGGCATGGTCGATCAGCTCGAATCGCAGGTGACGCTCGCGTCGATGGGCGGGGGATCGAGCAAGCCGACGCTGACGGTGAGCTGAGCTCATTCATGTTCAGGTTCTTTATCAATGCGCTCTTTCGGGTCATGTTCATTGGTGGATGTCTTGTATTTGATGTGCTCATCGGATGGCAGATCTATCAAGTGCATGATGCGAGAGCCCGGTATGTCATGGTTCAAGGAATGGTCACCGAGTCACAGGTTGTGGGACGGCGTGGTTCGTCTTCCAAGAAAACCTATTCACCGCATATCGAGTATGCGTATCAAGCGGGGACGGATGACTTGCACGGTGATCAGTATTCGTACATAAACTGGGGTACATCTGGGAAGAAATCCGCGGAGCAAACTATTGCAAGGCACCCTGTGGGCTCGTTTGTTGATGTGTACTACGACCCTCTGAAGCCAGAGAAGGCGGTGCTGAGCATGTCCTACTGGGATCTCCCGTGGCTGTTTTTTGTCTTACTTCCGGTTTTTCATTTGTTAGCTCTGATAGCGATCATGGGGATAATAAAAAAACCAGACAATAACCAAACAGGCGTTGCTTGAGCTGAATGATTCTGGTATGCTTGCGCCTGTCCGCGACGGCCGCGGATAAACACAACGCATATCAGGAGGTTCCCATGTCAACTACGCAAATCGAATCCGTCACCCAGATCGCCAACGAACTTGTTGCTCATTGCAAATCGCCGTGCGAGGACATGCTCGAGCATGATGCCAAGCTCTGGGACAAGCACTTTGTCGAAGGCTGGAGCAGCATCGAGGGCGACGGCAAGGTGTACACCGGGCGCGAAGAGGTCGGCGCGAAGTACAAGAAGTGGCAGGACGAGGTGACATGTCATTCATGCGAGGTCACCGGGCCGTTTGTGGGGCCCAGCGGATTCAGCGTGATCTTTGATCTGGATATGGAGCCCAAGGACGGCTCGTGGCCGCGCATGAACATGCAGGAGATCGCCGAGTACACCGTGGAGAACGGGAAGATCGTCAAGGAAGAGTTCCGCTACCCCGCGGGCGCGTGCGAAGAATCCTGCTGAGCCAACAGTGGTTGAGCCTATTCGCTCTTTTTGGCGTGCTCGATGCGGGCGGCTCTGACGAGTTGGATCGCGTTGGCGATGGCCTCTTCGATGTGCTCGTTGACGAGGAACTCGTCGTAGGCATCGCAGGCCTTGGCTTCGGCGATCTCGCGCTTGGCTTCGGCGAATCGTTTTTGGATGAGCTCTTCGCCCTCGCGCTTGCGGTTGCGGAGTCGGCGGAGGAGTTCGTCCTCGCTCGGGGGGAGGATGAAGATCCCGAAGGCGTCGGGCATCTTGGCTTTGACTTGTTTGGCGCCCTCGACATCGATCTCGAGGATGACCAAACGCCCGCGTGAGAGCTGTTCGTCGACCCATTTTTTCCGGGTGCCGTACTTTTTGCCGAACACATCGGCCCATTCGAGGAACGCGCCGTCGTCGATGAGTTCTTGGAACTCTTCGCCGTCGATGAAGTGGTAATCCACGGCTTCGGTGTCGGCCTCGGTTTTGTCGCGGGTGGTGCACGAGATCGAGAAGACCGAATCGGCGATCGCGCGATCAACGCCACGCGTGATGGTGGTCTTGCCCGCGCCCGAGGGGCCCGAGATCATCAGGAGGAGCCCGTCGTCGGTGTCCGTCGGGAGCCTGGGGTGCTTGATGCTTTCGAGATCGTCAACCATGGGGGGAATATAGCGCACCGGGATCGGCCCGTGGTGATCGGTGTTGGCCGAGGACGAAAAAAGCGGGCCCCGACCAAACAACTCGATCGAGACCCGCGGCAATGACACAATGATGGCTGGAACGATGGTGTGAAAATCAGTGACGACGGCGTTTGCAAACCCCGAGCCCACCGAGGGCGAGCAGGCCCATCGCGCCCGGCGCGGGGACCGCCCCGGCGCTACGAAGACTCAAGCCGGGGTTGATCGGGTTGATGGTCCCGGTCGTGAGATCGCCGATACCAAATTCGGTATCCGCCGTGATGTTGGATCCGAAGGCAAAGTTGAGTTCAACGAAGCCCGAGCGGTATCCGTCGAGCGGGTTGCCGGCCAGGTCGCCCACGAAGACCTCGTAGCTGGCCGAGTGCGGCCCGTGCAGGCTCGCGGCGTACCAGTTGTGGGTCATCGTGCCGTCCCATTGCCACACATCCGAGCTGCCCCGGGTGCCCAGGATCGGATCGAAGGTGGACTCCTCGAACACGGTCAGGTACTCCGACTGCTCGATAGTCCGCACGAAGATCCCTGATGCAGGGGGCAGCGAGATGAACCCGTTGGCGAGCCAACCGAACTGCCCGTTGTACCCGTGCTTGTTGTTGAGCACGCTGGCGGCTCCGGTGAAATCGCCCGGCACATCCTGCATCTCGACGGTGGCCATGGCCGGCGTCTCGAAGGTGACATAAATCTCGTTGTCGAACAGGGTGACGAGCAGGTGGCTCATGTCCCCGCCCAGCGTCGGGATGTCGGCGATGGCTGTGGAGCTAACGCCCAGGGCAAGTGCTGCGGCGGTGATGTTGATGACTGATTTCATATCAACCCCGCTTTCTGCGTGACGCGATCATGGTGCCCATGCCCAGGAGCGCGAGGCCCGATGGTGCGGGCACGGCCCGGAGGTTGAGGGTGACATTGGTATCGGCGTAGCCGGTGACGGCGTTGCCTGAGCTATCGCCGACATAGACGCGGTAGCTGGCTTCGTAGTCGCCCAGCTCGCCGGCGGCGTACCAGTTGTGGGTCATCATGCCCGACCACTGCCAGTTGATGGCCGAGCCGTCGGTGCCGAGGATGGAGTCGAAGGTTTGCTCGCCGATCATCATGCGTCGCCCGCCTTCATAAGTCGCGAGCCCGTCGGACTGCTCGGTCATCTCGATCCAGATCGAGTTGCCGAATCCGGGGTCGACGATGCCGTCGAGTGCCCAGCCGTACTGATCGGAGTAGTACTGATCGTTGAGGGCCGAGGCGTTGCCGTCGTAGGAGTCGCCCAGGAACCGCTGCATGAGGATCGGGTTGTCGGCGCTGGTATCGACATGGGCGTGGAGCGTGTTGCCTTCCATCGAGACCATGATGTGGCTCATAGGCCAGGTGTGGGCTTCGGGCAGGTCCGCGCTGGCGATGCCGGTGATGCCGGAGATGGCCGCGAGTGCGAGTGTTGAAACGATGGTGTTGCTGAGGTTCATGTGATTTCCTATCTTGTTTATGAGGCGTGTATGTATGGTTTGAAATGGATTAGTCTTTGGGGAACAGTTTTTTGATCATGGGGTTCCATTGATCACGATTGGTTTCGGGGTCGTAGGTTTCTCTGAGCGGCTCGTTGGATGCGTGCCCGTCGAGGTAGACATAGCCCGACGAATCGCCGTGACGAATCGAGGCGACCTCGGTGGCCGGGTCGACCCCGGCGGTCCGCCAGAAGTGCGCCATGATGTGATCACGCGAGCTGCTTCCTTCGGTCCCGCCCATGAGGACGGTGGACGATGGACGCGGGGTCGCATGGATCTTGCGGAACGGTGCCTTCGATGAGCGCGTTGAATGCACAGCGCGAGCCGGATCAATCTCGGACGGGGTGAGCTCGAAATACGCGTTCATCGCGTAGCTGAGCGCGGGCAGCGAGAAGGGGAGCCCGGGCTGCTCGATCGGGCTCTCGCGTCGATCGTGGGGGCAGCGATAGAAGGTATTCGTCGCGTCCCACCAGCCTTGGTCGTCCCACGCGTAGCTCGTGCCTTCGAAGGCCCTGCCCGTGATCGGCTCGTAGAGACTCGCCGCCCAGGGGAGGGCGTTGAATCCGGCGGAGTGGCTTGATACTGGGAGGAGCCCGTGATTGGCGTCGGCGTATTGCTGCACGGTGAGTCCCAGCGTCCGTAGATTGGACAGGCACTTGACCGAACGGGCGGTGTCCCTCGCGCCGCTGAGTGCGGGCAAGAGGATGCCGATGAGCAGCGCGATGATCGCGATGACCACCAGCAGCTCGATGAGCGTGAACGCGTAGCGCGTTGGAGCGTGAGATGTCATGGGTAGCCTTTCGTTCCGTGCCGCGGGTATGGCGGCGCGAAGAACCGGATCGCCCGGGAGATCGGGCGCATCGAGAACAGCTCAGAGAAACGAAGGATTAGGCTCGGGGCGGGGGCGTGGGCAGGTCACGCGATGGATCCATCGGCGGGTCGTCCTGCACGATGAGTTGGTGTGCGTTTGTACGCACCGAAAGATTGGAGTCGGCATTGGAGCCAAAGACAAAGCTCAGGAAGATCGAAGCGCACCCGGTCTGTGAGGCGGCCATCGCGGCTTCGTAGCGTGGGCCCTTGGGCATGCTGCGCCGCCCGTTGTTGGCGGGTGGCTCGTTGGTGCACTCTTCCGTTGGGGCATCGCCGGCGACTTCGCACAGCGGGCAGTCGGGTTCGGTGACTGGTGTTGGTGAACACATACACAACTCGAGCCCACAAAGCGACCATTCCGGGCGGTCTTCCATCGCACGACTGAGCACAAGCGACCATCCAGAGCCGGCGAGGACGAATCCGGCGACAAAGAAGGCCATGGCGATGAGTTGGAGCCGATCGTGTTTCATTATACAGGAAATAATACGGAATGGCAGGAAAAGAAATCAAGCGCTTGCTGACGAAATCAGTGATTCGATCGCGCCTTCGACCTGGTCGATCTCGATGTGCTCGATGGCGCAGCGTTCGGGGTGATCGTTGGCCGATTGATCGGGCGGAAGCGTGCCGTCGGCCACGATGATGATCTCCGACGGCTCGCCCGATGGCAGAGGGCGGACGGGGATGGTCGTCCATCGTGGATCGGTGGGCCCGAAGAGGGTGACGATGGGCGTGCCCACAGCCGCGGCGATGTGGCGGGGGCCCGTATCGTTGGTCACCATGATCGACGCGCCCTCAACAATGGGCTTGAGCGCCCCGAGTGTGTTGCCCAGTGCGGGCAAAGAAATGGGGGGATGGTTGGTGTCTGCGAGTTCGATGATCTGATCGCAGAGCTCGGCTTCGGCTGGGGAGCCGTTAATGAGCACGGCGAGGTGGTGCTTGGTGCGCAGGGTGTTGGCGATGTGGGCGAATCGCTCGGCGGGCCAACGCTTGGCGTGGTTGTTGCCGCCCGGGTTGAGGATGGCGTAGTTGGGGTGGGATGATGGATCGGAGCCGAAGGCTTGGGCGAGGATGGAGCTCGCTTTGGCTTGGTCTTCGTCGGTGTAGCCCAGCTCCATCTGGGTGCCCTTGGGCAGCGCGAGCGGCAGGTCTTTGCAGTTGGTCGGCGTGTGGATGGACCAGTCGACGGGTTCTTGGTTGAGCGCGTGGCTGGCAAGGTTCCAGTAGTAGTCCACGGCTGGAGTCAGCTTCCACGATTTGTCGGCGTTGCGTGGCGGGCTGACCGGGTCGGTCAGCAGCATCCCCCGGGTGTCGCGGTTGTACCCGATGCGTCTTGGGATGAACGCTAAACGCGTCGTGAGTGCGGTGGAGAACGAGTTGGTCAGCAGCAGCGTAGTGTCGTACTGGCGTGGGCGGATCTTGTTGGCTGTTTTCTTGGTGGCCATCATGCCTTGGGTGGTGGCGGTGTGGATCTCGTCGAAGAGGGTCTGGCCGGAGAGGAGCTGGTTGATCCCGGGGCGGACGAGTGCGCCGATGAAGATGCCCGGATAGGCATCGCGCAGCCTGCGGACGGTGGGGGTGGCCATCACGACATCGCCCACCCATGAGGGCATGACGACGAGCAGGCGGAGTGGGGTTTGGTGCGTGGGCATAGAGCGTGTCGGTTGAGTTTAACGGATCGAATCGTTCGAGCTCGGCCAGAGGTCCTTGCCGGTGTGGCTCTTGTGCCAGCGGTTGGTGTGGTTGCGCAGCTCGGCCATGAAGGCCAGGGCCCCGAGCTTGTGGATGGCGAGCGTGGCGCTCACGGATGAATCAGTGACGGTGAGTTCGCTGAGCACGACGCCGGTGCGCTCGGCGATGGCGTGGGCCGACGCTTGGACGGTGGCGCGGACACGCTTGTCGGCGAGCGGGTGGGCGTAGGGATCGATCGGGTGGAGGGTGACGGTGGAGCGGAGGGCGGCTGATTCGTGGTCGCTTGGGTGGTCTTCGATGTCCAGGATCAATCGGGCGGCGTGGGCGAGATCGGGCACCGGGGAATCGTGCGCCACGCGGATCGTCTGGTTCGCGGGGACGCCGGCGGCGATGGCCGCGTCGAGATCGCGTTGCTTGTCGCCGACCATCCACGATCGGGCGGGGTCAAGATTCAGCTCAGCGCACGCGGCTTGGACCATGCCAGGGTGGGGCTTGCGCCAGGTGTGCTCGCGCGATAAATGCTCGACGGTGCCGGTCTCCGGGTGGAACGGGCACGCGTACCAGGTCTCGATGAGCTGATCGTCGAAGAGGGCGAGCTCGTCATCGTGTCCAGACTCGCGGTGTTCTGACTGATGGATTAATGCTCGCATCCGATCATTGCACGCATCGACATCGCGCATGGTCCCGCCCGCGCGGGCGACGCCGCCCTGATTGGTGATGACCACGAGCGTGTACCCCGCGTCCTTGAGTACCCGCAGGGCTTCGATCACGCCGGGGATCAGCAGGGCGTATTCGGGCTTGAGCAGATCGCCCCACTTGACGCCTTCCCACGCGCCGTCGGGCAGGTCCGCGTTGCGATTGATCGTGTCGTCGCGGTCGAGGAAGATGGCGGGTCGGGGCGGTTGCATCGGGGATCATACGCGCTTGGTAGGGGATGGCCGAGCGGCGAACAGCTCTCAACAGTGGGGATCGAGTTTGTTGTTCAAATATTGATTGAAATCAAAATAGTCTGCAACTCGGGATTTGCACATGGGTATTCCGGTCTATGGAGATCGGGGATCATCCAAACTGGATACATCGGCTCACCAGCATCCGGCGCGATGAGCTGGGGATGACGCTGCGCTGCGCGGGGTGCTTCTTCTTTGTGCTCTTCGGGTACGCGTTGATCAAGCCTGTCCGAGACGCGATGGGCGTGCAACGATCGATGGGTGATCTGCGGACGCTGTTTGTGATTACCTGCGTGTGCTCGCTGGTGGTGTCCCTTTTGTTTGGTGGCATGGTCTCTCGGCTCGATCGTCGGCGGTGTATCCCGATCGTGTATCGACTGCTGTTGTGCTGCCTGCTTGTCTTTATGGTGCTGTTGTTGGCGTTGGGAGACCGGGCCAGCTTGTACACCGGGTATGTGTTTTATGTGTGGCTCAGCGTGGTGAACCTGTTTATGGTGAGTCTGTTCTGGGGGCTGATGGCCGATGTCTGGACGCTGGGGCAGGGCAAGCGGGTGTTCGCGTCCATCGGGATCGGCGGGACGCTCGGGATGGTGCTCGGGTCGGGCTTCGTATGGTGGCTGGCCAAGCATGTGGGGCCGGTGGTGCAGATGGGGATCGCCGGGCTGGTGTTCGAGCTCGCGGCCAGGCTCGTTCGGTCGATCGATCGACGCACAGAAAAGGACGCGACCCACGAAACAGAACTTGCTGCCAATCAAGCAACGCCCGCCCCCATCGGCGGGCACTGGGCGGACGGGGTCAGGGAGATTGTTCGCTCGCCCTACTTGCTGGGCATCGCGTCGTACATCGTGCTGATGACGATCAGCAACACGCTGATCTACTTTACCAAGTCAAACATCGTGGCTAACGCATCGGGCGAGCTTGAGACGCGCGTCTCGATGTTCGGGCAGATCGAGCTGTGGACGCAGCTCTCGACGCTGTTCGTGCAGTTGTTCGTCACGACGCACCTGATCAAGCGATTGGGGATCGGGATCGTGCTCTCTGTCCTGCCGATGGTCACGGTGGTCGGCTTTGTCATCCTTGCATGGGTCGAGCGTCAACCGGGCATCGAGGGGTGGCAGGTCTTCGGGGTGTTGGTGGCATTCAAGGCGGTGCACAGCGCGACGCGGTACGCCGTGATCCGCCCGGCGAGGGAGACGCTGTTCTCGGTGGTGCCCAGCTCGGAAAAGTACAAGGCCAAGCCGATCATTGATGTGTTCTTTTATCGCGGGGGCGATGTCGCCGGCTCGGGGATCGAGCGATTGATCGTGGGCGGGGCGTACGGGCTCGGCGGCTTGGCGATCTTGGCCGCTCCATTGGCGGTGCTCTGGGGCGGGCTGGCGGCTGCGCTGGCGATCGCCCAACAACGCAAGGCACAAGAGAACCTCAACGAATCAACTATTCACAACCACACAGGAGTACAGATATGAATCGAGAGAACAGAAATACACACGGAACCACTCGGCGGACATTCATGGGGCAAGCGGGCGCGGTCTCGCTGCTCGCACTCGGGGGGACGGCCCTGGGCGCGGGTGAACTCGGGATGGGCTTGTTGAGCAAGCCGAAGAAAATGAAAATCCTGTTTCTTGGCGGCACCGGATTCGCGGGACCGCCGGCGGTTCGGCGGGCGGTGGAGCGCGGGCACGAGGTGACGCTGTTTAACCGCGGGCAGACCGGCCCGGACATGTTCCCGGATCTCGAGCACATCACGGGTGATCGGTATTCAGATCTGGGCGGGCTCGAGCAGCTCGTCGCCGACGGGCGGAAGTTCGACGCGGTGATCGATACTTTTACTTATGTGCCCAAGACCGTGACGGACGCGATGGACATCCTCAAGCCCGCGATGAGCCAGTACTTGGTGATCTCGACGACCTCGGTGTATGCCAATCGCACGAATATTGGCATGGACGAGTCCGGCGAGAAGGCGGTGGTGTCGGATGAGATCGCGGCGGGCATCACAACACACCGCGAGGTGGGCGTGCATTATGGCGCGATGAAGATGCGTGTTGAAGAGGCGGCCGAGCGGACCTTCCCTGGCAAGGTCTGCGTGATCCGTCCGGGGTTGATCGTCGGGCAACGCGACACAACGGGGCGGTATTCGTACTGGCCGATCCGCGCGATGGAGGGCGGCACGATGATCGGCCCGGGCACTGGCGATGACTTCGTGCAGTACATCGATGTGCGCGACTTAGGGGATTTTATGATCCAGTGCATCGAGCAGCGCCACATGGGCGCATACAACGGGATCTCGCCAGCCGGCGAGCGGACATCGCGCGACATGGTCGAGAGCGCCGTGCGCGTCGCCAAGAAGCACGGCGTAGACACCGAGATCGAATGGATCGACGATGCGTTCCTCGCAGCCAACGGCGTGGCCGCGTGGCAGCACATGCCCGCGTGGGTGCCCAACTCGGTGGAGGGCTATGAAGGCAATGGGCGGCTGAGCACGGCCAAGTCGATCAAAGCGGGGCTGACGACCCGGGCGATCGAAGACACGGCCGAGGATACCTGGATGTACTTTAAGAATCGCGGCGAAGAGATCAAAGCGGAGCGAGGGGATGAGTTCTATGCGCAGTGGGCCGCCCGTATCCGCGGCGGGCTCCCGGCGAACCGCGAGCAAGAGGTGCTCAAGCTGTGGATGGAGTCGAAAGGTGCGAAAGTCGACGGTTAGTGGTTTTGGTGCGGTTGCCTTGTGACATACGCGTGACACAAAGAAGGAACAGGCCGGGCTTGATTGCGGTATAGTCGAGCAATGCTATGGACAACATTATATTGGTTCTTCTTGGTGCTGGCGGTGGTCGTCGGGCTTCGCGCGTGGTTCTGGGATCGCGCGGGATTCCGTGGGCGACCCGCGCAGCGGTGCAAAAAGTGTTGGTACGACCTGTCGGGTGCGCCCGGGGATGTGGCGAAGGAAGCGATCCGGTGCCCGGAGTGTGGCAAGGAGCACAAGACCAAACGCTCGATGCGCAAGACCCGGCGGAGCAGGCGATGGGTCTTGGCGGCGTTGGTGCTGTGGATGGGTGGGTATTGGGCGAGTGTCACGCCCAAGATCCAGAAGCATGGCTGGGAGGCGGCTGTGCCTCGCGTGCTGGTTGTGGCTTCTTTTCCGTTTTTATCTGAGGCGCAAGGGTCTGGGTTGGATGCGTTTATCTTGCGTCCGGCCGCTTCCAACTCGAATCAGCTCGATCGGTATGTACGAAGCCAAGTTCCAGGCGCAGGCGGGTACATATGGACGACTTATGTTGATCCGAAGATCGCCGAGTATGGGTGGTTCTCTCGGAGACTCGCCTTTTTACTTGCACGGATCGAGAACCCTGATGTTCTTACCGACGGCACGACCGCAAAGGGGAGCGCATTCAAGGGGTTGTTGGGCGGACTTGTGCGAGAAGAAAAATGCTATGCATTTGAGTCGGAATGGGCCGAGCAAATCGTCACGATCGATGTGCAGATTCAACACAGCTTTGGCCCCGGTGAACATCCGATTGGGTGGGTACGCATGCGTCGTCTGTTGGTTGGGTCCTATCGAGTTTCCTTCGAGAACAATGGCACACAACATAGAGGATCTTCACCATCGAGTATGCGTACAAATGGTTGGGTATCGCTCGATATGACACTCGAAGAAGAGCGATCGCACTGGGTGGAGCGGTTTCTCTGGGATAGTGTACGTCCGGTTGATCAGGCGAACGGAGATCGCAGGGGGGCAACTATTCCTGGTGCCACGCTCGCAGTTGGTCAAGATTTGGGCAATGGGAACGCAAAGAGCACCATTAGCTTTCGGTTTTATGAATACATCGGCACTGATGTACAAGGGCTTCAAAACGACTCACTTTGGAAAGCGGTATTCAGTACCCAGATGGATGTGGAGTATCGTTTAGACGCTAACCGGGTGATTGCCAACGATAGTTCGCCCGGGCTCAAAGCTGACATTGAGCGTTCGTTTTCGGCACGACTCGCTGCTGAATACAAGACACAAAGACAACAGTGGGTTCCGGTGATAATTCTTGAACCAATCTATGGTACATCCGGGTTTGGTAGATCCGTTGTGTTTGGCGGCGATCTGAGTTTGCATGCCGTGAACCCGCGTGAACCAGACGGAAGAGGGGTGGAGTATTTTCGCAGTCTGAGCGAGAACTGGTGGTCGTGGAGCAATGAGACATACAGCGATATTCCGGCGTATCGAAGCGCGAGCGGAAAAACAGAATGGAAGCGGTTCGGTCAGAGTCGGACATCATTGAGAACGAAAGCAAGGTTCAGTCACTCTCTGCCGGGAGAGTTGAATGCATATCCATCGGCTGTGAAGAATAAAAACAAACTGCAGACGAAGATCGTGCTGAGGATGTCTTGCAAATACATTGGAAGTTCATACGACTTTGGTGGGCTTTGGGGGGATGAGGTCTATCAAGGAGTTCTGGAGTTCGATATACCAAACTGGACGGTCGAGGATATTCGACAGTTCATCGTCAACGGCATCGTCCCCGATCACGCGATGCCATAAAAAACCCCGCTTTGGCGGGGCTGGGTATTCAATTTATATTCATCAGCTGTTGAGAACGATCAATTCACTCGTCGATCACGATGGTCTGTGTTGTAGAATAGATGGCGAGGAGTTTGTCGATCGACACATCGACATCGCCGGTAAACTGCCCGGCCTCTTGGGCGGTCATGGTGATTACGATGGCCAGCTCGCCCTCGGCCGGGATCACTTTGTTGTATGTCAATGTCCGTGAGCCAAAAAGACCATCGCTGCCGTCCATGTCGGAGCTTGGATTGGGATTCATCGCGAGGATTGATACGCCATCGAGTATGGGGCTGTAGAAATCTAGATCGACAAGCGTCCTCGGCTGATCTTGATGATTCACGATCGTGATCGTGGTGTCGAACTCATCGCCGACGACGACATCGTCAGGGTAATCGAACTGTAAAGTGATCCCTTCGGGCGTCTGGGCATTGATCCATAGCCCAAAGGCGATGGCCCCACCTACGCAGGTGAGGCCAAGGACAATGATCGAGACGAGGATGCCAATGACAACTTTAGTGCCTGTAGTCATAGAGTTGCTTTCGTGCGATGAATCGCCTTTACGCGATGGTGACGGCGTCATCGAGGTAGACATCTTGGATGGCCTGGAGCAGGGCCGCGCCCTCGCCCATGGGGCGTTGGAAGGCTTTGCGCCCTGAGATCAGGCCCATGCCGCCGGCGCGTTTGTTGATCACGGCAGTCGTGACGGCTTCCTTGAGATCGCCCGCGCCGCTTGATGCGCCGCCCGAGTTGATCAATGGGCTGCGCCCCATGTAGCAGTTGGCGACTTGGTATCGGCACAGGTCGATCGGGTGGCCGCCTTGGCCCTTGTCGTCGCAGCCGGCGAGCTTGGTGTAGATCGAGGTGTCGAACTTGCCATAGGACGAGTCGCCCGAGTTGAGCGCGGTGTAGCCGCCGTTGTTGGTCGGGAGCTTCTGCTTGATGATGTCGGCCTGGATCGTGACGCCGAGGTGGTTGGCCTGGGCGGTGAGGTCTGCAGATGCGTGGTAATCGACGCCGTTGACCTTGAAAGCGCTGTT
>Ga0209344_10002214_pt1 | contig 22313 bp, 23 predicted proteins | sample Cruoilmetagenom6_FD_187293 | JGI IMG/M metagenome (GOLD analysis project Ga0209344, IMG submission 187293) | Oil polluted marine microbial communities from Coal Oil Point, Santa Barbara, California, USA - Santa Barbara Oil Seep Sample 6 (SPAdes)... | ecosystem: Environmental > Aquatic > Marine... | reverse complement strand
GGGATTGCGTACTGCCTATTATTTTGACACCCCAACCGGACCAACGATTGTCTGTCTGGCCGCCATATTTTTTGCGCTCTCCGCAGTCGTTTCAGCGGCGCGTGCGCCGAAGTAATGCGGGGGTGTAGATCAAGCTACTCAAAGCACAACTATCTCAATTTAGCGCATTCGAATGGAAGATGGAGCAGGAAAGCTGGCCGGTAGGGGCACCGGAATTGAAGGATAGTGTCTTGCCTTAGTTCCAATTTGTGCCAATGCCGTCATACAGTCACTGGCCTTAAGGCAATGGGTTAGAAGCTGTTTGAGCTTGATACGGGTGACACATTGGTGACCGGGTTGGGTGCATTCGGCCCGAAGCTGCCGTTAGTCAGCATTCTAGTTGCAGAATGCAGGTTTCGCAAAGCCGACATTAGTCGGATTGTTGTACTTTGGGAATTCTTAAATAGCAGCTATGCGGATTTTACTGTAGTTCGCCACGGCCACATTTAATTTAACTTCCCAATATAAAATATAAGTGTTTAGAAATTCGTTAACCTCAATATCTTGAAGATATTTTCTTTTGACACCCTAATTAGACCGCCGCCGATAAATGCATTGCCCTCTACCGTATAGAGGGGAAGCAATTCTTCGGCGGCAATGCAAAGAACAAACATACACTTGACACATCGAAATTATCTGCATATACAGCAAACATTCTACTTGTATATACAGATATTATTAATGTTAAACGCATGGCAAGGAAAACGAATGACGAACCGCAACCCTTCAGTGACAAAAGAACCTCAGCTTGATGATTGCATCTGCTTTCGGTTGCGTCGTGCCGGCAGAATTTCCGCGAAACTGTATGACAAAACGTTGAAACCAAGTGGATTAAGAAACACTCAATTCACACTTATAGCATCGATCAATCAATTTGAAGAAATCAGCATCGGCGATCTTGCAAAAGAACTAGCTACTGATGGCACAACATTGACAAGAAACCTTGAAGTTCTCATTCGGCGTGGGCTGATTGAAAACATTAAGACTGAAGATGCACGCGTTCGCAAAGTCCACTTAACTGAACTTGGAAAGCAAAAATTCATTGAGGCCCTACCATTGTGGCAAAAGGCACAAAAGCACGTGCTAACCGCAATTGATCCAGAACCCTGGTCTGGAATAGGCGCACAACTGAACAGGATTGAAGTGGCTTGCAAAGGCTAGTTAGAAACATTTATCCAATTATCTGTATATACAGGTATAACTGAAGGGAAGAGCAATGGAAAACACACCAAACAAAAACACCCTAACGAAACAGATGTTAAAAAGGTCAGCTATTATCGCAGTTGTGATTGGTGGCGCCCTTACCGTGATAAATCAAAAAGACGCGATATTAGGTGAAGCCGATCTTCAAATCGGCCGATTGATTCTGGCTTTTCTGACCCCGTTTATAGTTGTCGCTGTTTCACAGGTATATGGCGCACGTTCAGCACATAAAGCGGTAACCGAAAATTCTGCCATTAACCAAGGCTTCACCTTAACATTGTTCTCGCATGGCATTCTGGCCCGTTCAATCACTATGGGCTTGATCGCTGGTGGTGCGAACACCGCTTTTGCTGCAATCGCAAACATGACAGCGGGTCAAAACATAAATCAACTACCATTAAACTTGATCCTGCCAGCAGTGCTTTTGCCTGTGATTTTTGGCGCACTTTCGCAAGTTTTATCATTCAAACGCACCATTCGGCAATTAGCATAAGCCACACGCGCTATACAAGAAAGGAATAGAACATGACTATGGTTATGGAAACACAGAATGTATCATATGAAAAAATAAGGCAGCTGATCATTTGGTTGGGGTTAACCGAACTGGCGTGGGTCACTTACTGGCTTTTATCAAATGACCAATCCACTCCACAGTACATTGGAATCATTGCATTTTGGTTTGTATCAATGATGGTATGGCTGGGGGCGGTTATCGGTTGGGGCAAACGCGGAATTTTCCTGAATTGGACGCGATATTTTTCCAACATGGTTGGTCTATCCAGCATCTTAACCTTTACTTTATTGCTATTTTGCCTTGTGCCAGTTGCCCGCGAAGGTTTGATATTAGCTGCTGGTAACACGCCAGACATCCAACTCATTTCCATTCACATCCTTAGATTGCTGGGTATCGGCGCGGTCATCAAATATGTACAGGGTGAACTGCCGCTTCATTTCATAATTCTGGGTTCATTGCCGGATTTACTGTTTGCAGTCAGCGCAGTCATTGTCGCGTTTATGGCCACCAACGGAATGGTAGGCCATGGTTTCCTTGTTATCTGGCATTTGGTTGGTTTTTCCGCTTTCTTAGGTGCGGGCATTTCAATGTTCTTTTCTGTGCCGTCAATCTTGCACATCTTTAACAAAAAACCTGATGCATCGATTGTGTTCCAATACCCAATGTTGTTGGCACCCAACTTTACAGTACCGTTATTCATAATCGCACATGCCTTTGCACTGGTAAAACTTTTCACAGCTTAACTTTGACGCAATAAACCGCAGTAACCCAGAAGGTAATTCACCAATGAAACCTGGAATAAATCAACGGATCACACTTCCAAATATGGAAAAGGAAGTGCCCGACAATAGCCTACAAACTAATACCATGCCGGAGCGTATCAAAAAATACATGGCCAGAGCCATTGCCGTAGGTGTGGCGGTTTCTACGCTGGTTTTTGGCACAATGGTTATACACCAACGATCAGCAATGAAACCCGCAGTTCAAAGTATGCCGATCATAGCCGTTAATACAATGATCGCTAAATTGGAAAGGCAATATAAAAGGGTTGATTACTATGCCGGCTTGATTGAACCAAAACGTACGGTCCAACTGGCATTTGAACGTAGCGGATCGGTTTTGGAAATTCGCGCTGATGAAGGTGATAATGTTGAAAAGGGAGATACAATCGCTGTTCTGGACAAACGTCATCTGATTGCACAGCAAGACGAATTGAAAGCGCGCAGGGCAACCTTGCTTATTCAGGTTGAATTAGCGGATATCACCGCGGCAAGAAGCCAAAATCTAAACAGTAAAGGTTGGACAGCCAAACAGGCGTATGATGAGAAACGTCTGGACCTAGCGCGACTTCAGGCGTCTGTAAAAGAGCTTGATGCAGCGCTACTTGGCATATCCATTGATCTGGATAAATCAGTTTTGATTGCACCCTTTAGTGGGATCGTCACCAGACGGCGTGTTGATGATGGTGCAATTGTTTCACCAGGTACTGCGCTTTTGGATATTATAGAAGCAAGCCATCCACAGATACGAATAGGGATACCACAAAGCAAAGCTCAAACACTTGTTCTAAATCGGGATTACATGGTGGATTTAGGTACACTTATTGTAAGTGCAAAACTTAATGCTTTGCGCCCAGATATTGATCCGATAACGCGCGCAATCATTGCAATTTTTGATCTACCCGCCGATGGAAATTACCAATTCGGATCTTTGGCTAATATTGTTCTCGAGACTATTGAAGAACAACAGGGGATATGGTTACCGCTGACATCTTTGCGCGAAATTGAGCGTGATCTGTGGTCTGTGGCGACAGTTAAAAATGGTCGATCAGGTCTTGAAACTGTTGAAATTCTTGCCATTGATGGCCAGCGCGCTTTTGTAAGGGGAACATTGGTTGATGGCGCACATGTCATAGAAAATGGAACGCATCGTCTGGAACCCGGCACTCCTGTTGAAGTTGCAGGCTAATCAAGAGAAGCATCATGGAAACCCTATTTTTCAAACATAAGCGGCTTACCGCACTTCTTATACTGGTTATATTATCTGCTGGTATATCGTCCTACTTTTCAATCGGAAGACAAGAAGACCCCACAATTACAAACCTTTTTGCGACTGTCGTAACCCCATACCCCGGCGCCGAACCTGAAAGGGTAGAAGCATTGGTAACGGAACGCATTGAAGAGGAGCTTCGTGAAATTGCCGAAATCGATATCATTGAATCCACATCAAGGGTTGGTGTTTCCCTTGTCAGAATAGAACTGTCATCGTTCATTTCAAACGAGACCATAGAACAAACATGGTCTGAAATCAGAGACGCACTTACTGACGCTGCGCAAGGGTTTCCCAACGGAGTTGCCAAACCGATTTTTGATAACGATCGGACAGGTGCAGTCACAACAATCAGTGCTCTTATTCCGCGTAATGAAAATGTGCCCCTTTCAATAGTAACCCGTTACTCGGAGCAGCTTCAGGATCGGCTGCGCAAAGTATCCGGCACCAAAACTGTGCAAAGATATGGTGCTTCCATAGAAGAAATCATTGTTGAAATATACCCCGACAAACTGGCGTCTATGGGTCTGTTACCTGAAGACGTTGTAACAGTTATTCAACAATCCGATACGAAAATTAGTGCTGGTCGTATGCGTGGGGCAAAATCTGACTATTTAATTGAAGTTGTGGGTGAAATTAAAACTTTAGAACGTATACGCACAATCCCGCTTATCGTATCACCAAATGGTTTGATAATGAGAATCGGAGATGTTGCGAAAGTTTCCAAATCAGAACGCCAACCCGAACAGTCCATCGCATATTCGAACGGCCAACGCGCGATATTGATCGCAGCCAAAATGGAAAACGACCTACAAGTCGATGTTTGGATGGATAAAATCCAAACTGAACTGGCGGATTTCGAAACTATTATGCCTGATGGCTTAGAACATCGTTTATTATTTGACCAGAATGAATACACGACCAGTCGCCTTAGTGAAGTGGGGCTTAATATGCTGATCGGTGTCGCACTTGTTCTGATGGTTTTATTATTTACGCTTGGGTATCGGGCGGCTTTAGTTGTAGCGACTGTTTTGCCCCTAGTGTCTCTTGTATCAATTGCCACACTTAACTTTCTGAATATCTCGATACACCAGATGTCTGTCACCGGTTTGATTGTAGCACTTGGTCTACTTGTGGATGCGGCAATTGTTATGACAGATGAAATTCGTAAAAAAATCAACGATGGAGAAGATCGTAACGTTGCGGTTGGGGCATCCATTAAGCGTTTGGCAGCACCACTTTTTGCTTCGACAATCACAACTGCCCTTTCATTTATGCCAATGGCACTTCTACCTGGGCCACCCGGCGACTTTATTGGCTCAATTGCTATTGCAGTTATTGTCATGCTTATGTGGTCATTCATTATAGCACTAACAATAACGCCCGCATTAGCCGGTTGGATACTTCCCGAACCTTCAAGGGATAAGAAGCAGTTCTTTTTAAAGGACGGGATATCGTCGGGATTCTTGGGGCGTCTGTTTAAGCGATCTTTAAAGTTGTCGATGAAATACCCAAAACTTGCTATTCTTTATGCTCTGATTTTGCCTGTAATGGGCTTCTTAAGTTTCCCAACTCTGACGGCGCAATTTTTCCCGGGTGTTGATCGCGATCAGTTTTACATCGAGGTTGAAATGCAACCCGGAACTGCAATTTCAGAAAGTGAGCGATTAGCGATGAAGATAAACGCAACCCTATCTGAAGAATCAACTATTAATGATGTGACATGGGTAATCGGTGAAAGTGCGCCGTCATTTTACTACAATATGATTGCAGACAGGGATCAGTCGCCGGATTACGCACAAGCATTAATTACTACGGCTTCGCCAGAGGCTACGAGAGCCCTTATTCCCTCACTTCAGCAAAGGTTGAGTGCTAACTTCCCGCAAGCACGCATAACAGTACGGGGTCTTGTTCAGGGACCGCCGGTTGGCGCACCCGTTGAAATGCGATTCGTCGGGCCCGATACCGAAGTATTAAAGCGTCTTGGGCGGCAAACAAAACTGCTTATGGTAGGATTGAGCGAAATAACTAATGCCCGCACTACTTTAACTGAAGGGGCACCAAAGCTGGCATTTACTTTAGATGAAGACAAAGTTCTTCTTGCAGGTTTAAACCTTGCTGATGTTGCAGATCAACTGGACGCCGCACTAGAAGGTATCATTGGCGGTTCATTGATTGAAAGGACCGAAGAACTACCGTTACGAGTACGTGTTGGTAATTCGAAACGCGCAGATCTATCTTTTATACGGACATTTGATATTATTGTGGCAAAGCAGCCAGATGGTCAGCTAAGCTATCAAGGCGTTCCATTGACATCCTTTGGTGAAATGCACTTGGTGCCATCCCAAGGATCGATTAATCGCCGCAATGGTGAACGTGTCAACACTGTACAGGGGTTTGTCCAATATGGAGTGTTGCCGGAAGAAGCACTTAAGAAAGTAAAAAACGCTTTAGACGAAAGCGGATTAACAATTCCCACGGGTTACAGGCTTGAGTATGGCGGCGATGCAGATGCAAGAAGTGAAACTCTTGGAAATCTCCTATCTTCTGTTGGCCTTATAGTAACTCTTACAATTGCCACGATCGTGCTAACATTTAACTCATTCAGGCTGTCCTTGGTGGCAGGTGTTGTAACTCTTCTATCAGCGGGCCTTTCGATCCTCACACTTGCTATTTTCCAATACCCGTTCGGTATTCAAGCTGTAATCGGCGTCATTGGTTCAATCGGTGTCTCAATTAATGCTGCAATTATAATAATGACGGCCTTGCAAGCGGACCCAGATTCAGCAAACGGTGATAAGGACACCATTGTTGGCATTGTCATGGGATCAAGTCGCCATATTGTTTCAACGACAGTCACTACATTCGGCGGTTTTTTACCTCTCATATTAGAAGGAGGAGGTTTTTGGCCACCTTTTGCAATGTCAATAACCGGTGGTGTTTTATTATCAACAGTTGTCAGCTTTTACTTCATACCGCCTATGTTTGCATTGGTATACACTAAGAACCCGAGTAAAAACATAGATTTCAATACCCGTAAAAGCGAACAACAGAGTGTAAAGTTTATTATGGATGCCGCGTGATAACAAAGAATAAGCTGGAGACGGTCACGCTTTTATTGTCTCTGTTGTTGCCCGTGGAACTAGGGAAGGGTGCGCCTATTAAACAAAGGTATAAAACGCAATGGCATGGATACAAACCTTTACCGGCAAGAAGTTCCCATTGGACAATCCCAATCCCACACTGATTGACATCGAAGACATTGCCCATGCGCTGTCGCTGCTGTGCCGCTTTAATGGTCACTGCACCCGATTTTATTCGGTGCGCGTTGCCCGCGAAATCTATCCAGCACTGGCAATGGTTGGGCTACTTAACGATGCGGCGGAAGCCTATCTGGGTGATATGCCCTTGCCATTCAAGGCGCATTTGCCACGGTTCAATGAATTTGAATGGAAGATGGGACAGGCTATGCGAACGTTATGATATTTATCCTGAATTATTTAGCTGTGCTGAGCTTAAACGAGCAGATGTGCAACTGCTGGTCGACGAAAAGGCGGTACTGCTGCTGGTGAAGGAACCGGAAAGCTGGCCTGTAGGTGCGCTGGAAGCGAAGGACACAGAGCGCATTGAAGGTGGAGGAGTGTGGTGACAATGGAACGGTTCTTGGAAGAGTTTGGGGAACTTGGTTGAATGACCGCTTTGAGCCCATAAGGTAATATGTTTTACGGGCTGTCAAACGTGTCGAGGATTATAAAAACTAGATCTTCTATGATACATTGTAACGGATATACGGCAAGACGAAGCTCGCCGCATATCTGGTTGGGATTATCCTCCGAAGGAAAATGCTTTATAGACGGAAAGTGCTACTGTATTTGCTTTTTGATTGGCTTCATTAAATCGGCTTAGCCCGAATGAAGCGGTAAGGTCGTTACCAAAGTCATAATCCACACCCACGGATGCTAATAAATCATTGCTACCTGCAACACCGTCACGGCCTGTGAAACTGGTAGAAAATGTCCATCTATCATTTGTATATGCAACGCCTAATGTACCGTATGTTACATCATCTGCGGTTCCACCGAAGTTTTCAAAACGCGCGACCTCACCTAATACAGTAAGATCGTTTCCATTCACATCAAAGCTATGTTGTATTCCCAAAGATGCACCCGTTTCATCACCAACATCTCCTACACCTGCAGATAGTTGACGAAAACTAAGATTGTATTCTGTATCACCAAACGCACCTGCAATTTGTAATGCAAAGTTATTTAGTTTTTCTGTATTTCCTGCACCGCCATCCGATAGATTTGTGCGACCGCGCTTTGTAATCGTAGAGTTACTTAATACGGATGTATCTGCAAAGAAAACTGAGGCCGTTAGAGCATGCTCTCCACCAGATAGTTCAAAGGGTACTTCAATGGAGCCACCGATTACCTCGCCCAGCTCATAGTCTTCGGCAACATCTGCGCCAAAGAAACCTGGGGCTACATCCCATGCCAAACCAAATGCGGGGCTTATTTTCCCGCCTGTTACTGTAACGGCATCATTTGAAAATGATAAACCCAATTCGCTAATATATAGTCCGTGATTATCAAAGAATACATCCTGCGTAGGATCAACAACCTGTTCAAATATGACTTCAGAAAAGAGGGCGAAGCCACCACCAACTTCCAACCCTAATCCCAAAGTTATTTCAGTATGGGCATCATTGATTTCAGCAGCTGGATCATTTGCAGAAAAGGTTGAAACAGCACTTGTTTCAATTTCTAATTCCGCTGAAAAACCGCTGCTATCTTGCGCATATACCGATTGCCCAGCAGATATCAGTGCAGTTGCGGCAAGCGCACCTGTTAATTTAGTCATTTCTCTTGTCCTTATTTTTGGAGATATATTGGCTTGGTTGACTGATGGATCGTAGTCATTTGCTGTTTATATTGTAGCAGTGATGATTTTTACCCTCCAATGTGTATTGTGTTTTTTATTGCATCTCAGATCGCATTTATTAATATTATCCCGTTCGTACTGTTGGTCGCGACGTAGTTGAAATTGAAGTTGGGTCGCGCGCTAACATGGCATTTTCAATTTTGCCAAGCTTAGCAATAACTTCAGATGGGCTTGCACCTGTGGTGAGAGCTTTGCGCCATATTCGCAAAGATGAGGTTGGTGACCAAGGTAAACAGGCATCCATTAACCATCTTCGCAACTCTACTGGCAACGCATCATATGACCGCATAGGATCAAGGTTTCTTCGGGTTTTTTGTATGTTAGTTGCGCCAAGATTGGCATTACGTAGATTAGTCATGTCATTATGCCTTCGTGCTTTTTCCTAGGCCATCGAAATTAAAAAATAACATTGCGAAGTAGTTGATTCCCTATGTCGTATGCTATAATTAAGATAGTTATGATATAACATAACACATAGCAAGTATTTAATCGGTTTGATAGGTTAGATTTATTACATTGCCATTTGTTACTTTATAAAATAACAAATAGCCGAACAGTCAAGAGTAACTTAAATGCGCAAGCAAGCAGCGACACGGCAATCAGATGTTTTGGATGTCTTAAATGGACAAGATAAGCCTATGACTGCTTATGCTATTTTGGACCGTATGAAAGCGGATGAGCCAGATCTTGCAGCACCCACTGTTTACCGCGCCCTTGCGGCTTTGACAGATCAGGGGCGTGCGCACAAATTGGAATCCATCAAAGCTTTTGTGCCTTGCCGTTGTTGTCATGATGCGTCGGTTCCTGTGCTTGCTATTTGTGAAGACTGTGGAACTGTCGAGGAGCATGATGGTGTTCAGTTGCTTAAGGAATTATCAACGATTTCAGCAGAGAGCCAATTTACGGCTGCGCGCCATATCGTTGAAATACACGGTCAATGCAGGCAATGCGCTCGTTAAACATATATCATAGAAATAAGAGGATTATAGACATGAAAACACTTCCACTTTTTGCTGTTATGGCTCTTGCGACATCTCCTGTGTGGGCAGAGGAACCGCGCCAAGTTGATGCGCATGAACATGGTGTTGGCCAGTTGGACATAGCTTTTGATGGCAATCAAATTGCGATTGAGCTGCATGCGCCAGGATCTGATATCGTAGGCTTTGAATATGCTGCGGAAAGTTCCGCTGATCGTGCGGCCGTTGATGCGGCTGTAGCCAAACTTGCTGTACCTCTTGATTTGTTTGTTCTACCAACTGCCGCTGAATGTAGTGTGGTCCAAGCGAGTGCTGAATTAGAGAGCGAAGATGCGCATGAAGAAGATCATGATGGGCACGATGAAGAGCATGAAGAAGAAAGTGGACATACAGAGTTCCATGCCGAATACCTTTTAACATGCGCTAAACCTAATGCTGCATCTGAGATTACATTTACGTATTTTAAGACATTTCCAAACGCTCTAGAACTTGAAGTGCAGGTTGTGTCGGACGCGGGTGCGAATGCATTTGAGGTGGAACGCGATAACCCAAAGCTTGATCTACGTGGCATGTTTTAGGCGATCCTAGAATGTCAGACGGAACGCCCATTTTAGAGCTAGAAGATGTTCATTACCGCTGGCCTGGGCGGGCATCTTTTGGGCTGTCTGTTCCCTCATTCTGTTTGAAATCTGGTGAAACGGTTTTGTTGTTAGGTGAAAGCGGGTCAGGTAAATCAACGCTTTTATCTTTGATTTGCGGAACGGTTATTGCAGATTCGGGCAAAGTGTCAGTTTCAGGTACAGACATAACACTACTCGCAGCGGGGCAGCGAGACAGGTTTCGTGCTGAACAGATTGGTTTAATCTTTCAGCAATTTAATCTGCTCGCTTATGCATCTATGTTGGATAATATTCTGTTGCCTTTGCGTTTTGCTCCAGAGCGTCGAAGCCGGGTGAAGGCGCCTCAAGATGAGGCAAGAAAATTATGCCAAGACTTAGGTTTGACTAATGATGTAATAAATGCGCGCGCAGGGACACTTAGTGTAGGGCAACAGCAAAGAGTTGCTGCTGCGCGTGCGCTGATCGGACAGCCGCCGCTTATTATTGCGGATGAACCAACATCTGCTCTTGATGCCGCAACGCAAATCACTTTCTTGGAGTTGCTTTTTGCACAGTCTCGCGTGCATGGTACAACACTTTTAATGGTAAGCCACGATGCGCGATTAGCTGATCAATTTGACCGCGTCGTGCAGATGTCTGATATTGCTAAGACCGAAAGAGAAGTTGCATGATTTTACGTCTTGCCTTTGGTTCACTTTTAGCACGTGCACTGACTGTTGGGATGACGATCCTTGCGATCGCTTTATCGGTTGCTTTGTTTCTTGGTGTGGAGAAAGTGCGCACTGGAGCTAAGGCTAGTTTTGCCGACACGATATCGGGTACTGATTTGATTGTTGGTGCACGGTCTGGTTCCGTGCAACTGTTGCTTTATTCCGTGTTCAGGATTGGCAATGCTACCAACAACCTGACTTGGGAAAGCTACCAAGATATCGCAGCACGGCCTGAAGTGGATTGGATCGTACCAATTTCGCTGGGTGACAGTCATCGTCAATTTCGTGTGATGGGAACGACGAATGCATTTTTTGATCGTTACAAGTATCGTTCAGGCCAATCATTGGAGGTTAGTGATGGCGTGGTCATGTCTGATCTTTTCGACACAGTAATTGGTGCGGATGTTGCCACTACTCTTGGATATAAAATTGGCGACCCTATTGTTGTGGCACACGGTTTAGCTTCGTTCACTGAACATGAAGATCAACCGTTTCGTGTTTCTGGTATTTTGGAAAAAACAGGTACGCCAGTTGATCGCACTGTAATTGTGAGCTTGAAAGCCATTGAAGCTATTCATGTAGATTGGAAGAGCGGTGCCAAGACCCCCGGGAACTCTACGCCAGCTGATGTGATCCGAGAAATGGATCTGCAACCAAAAGCGGTGACGGCTGCTCTGGTTGGTGTCAAAGGTCGTTTGCAAGTCTTCGGCTTGCAAAGGTTAATTAACGAATACAAGGAAGAACCACTTCTAGCGGTCTTGCCAGGTGTTGCCTTACAAGAACTTTGGCAAATTGTGGGTGTCGCTGAAACAGCCCTGATCGGTGTTTCAGGAATGGTCGTTATCACAGCCCTTATAGGTATGATGGCCACGATCTTTTCCAGCCTGAATGAGCGCCGTCGCGAAATGGCAATTTTTCGGGCTATGGGTGCACGACCACGTGTGATCCTAGGTTTGCTGATATTAGAAGCTTGTTTAATGGCTGCAATCGGCGCTGCCTTGGGCCTTGTACTTCTTTATATGGGCCTCACAATCGCACAACCACTTGTCGATAGTGCGTTTGGGCTATGGCTTCCGATTGATGCTCCAACCTTGCACGAACTGTGGGTTTTAGTCAGTGTTATCGCAGCTGGCGCAATTGTGAGCTTGGTACCAGCCTATAGAGCCTATCGTTTATCTCTTGCGGATGGTATGATGGTCAAAGTTTAAGAAAAAGGTATGAGAAGATGAAATTATCACGTCGAAACCTTATCACTACTGCGACAGCCTTTTTAGGCTTACCGCGCAGTGGTTACGCGGCGACACCGCGTGAGATTACTTGGGAAGATCTTATCCCTCCAGGTGTGCCTTATTCCGAGATTGTTGGTGAAGGTGAAATGGATGAACAAAATGATGTATGGCGCCCCGTCTTTGATGCAAATGCCACAAAGCTAAATGATGCTTTGGACGGCGCATTTATCAAGATGCCTGGTTTCATTATTCCGATTGATATATCGATAAAAGGTGTGACCAGCTTTGTTCTTGTGCCTTATGTTGGCGCTTGCATACATACACCGCCACCACCGCCAAACCAATTGGTGTATGTCACCAGCAAAACGCCATGGCCCGATGATAACCTATGGGAAGCTGTATGGGTCATCGGACAAATGCGGCATGAGGTGCAATCAACGGAAGTTGCTGAAACGGGATATACTTTGGTTGCTGACAAGATGGAGGTTTACGTTTGGTAGACTTTCGTTTGGATCGCAGAGCCGCTCTGGCTGGCATAGGCGCATTGGCATTCCTTCCACAAATAGCCCGTGCCAAAGACTACATTGATCTAGATTGGTCAGACCTGTTACCAGACGGTCAGATAGCAATTCCACCAATGCTGCAGGATCTGATTGACCACGAACAAACAAATACCATGAGCCGGCAACCTGGATCTATGGCAGTGCGCTCCGATTGGAATGGTCAGACTGTTCGTATTCCAGGGTTCATTGTTCCTATTGATTATTCAGGGACCGGCGTGACAGCATTCATTCTTGTACCATTTGTGGGGGCATGTGTACATGTACCACCCCCTCCTGCCAACCAGCTTGTTTTTGTTACGACGGAAACAGCGTATGAGAGCACAGGATTATATGAACCTGTGGATGTAATTGGAACCATTGGAACAGCTTCAATGATAACCGAGCTTGCGCAAGTTGCTTATGCTCTATCCGCAGATCGCATTATACCCAACAAAAGGTAGTGAACGCTAAACTCACTTCAGCACGGGTCTGCTCACCACTGCAATAATAAGTGTCATACTACAATCGGGTCACCAAATGATGTGACGAATTGATGATGAATGGGTGATTTTGGGGGAACCAATCTCTCACTACGGGGTAGACCAACGGCGGCTTTGCGGACAAAACTGCCGTTCGAGGTTATCCAAAAGTAAACTGTGCTTGGTTACCAGATCTGGACTTAAACATATCAACAAGCTGTTTGAAGTGAGGCTATAACTCGAAATTAATTTGGTTAATTTGTCTGAGGTCAGCGCCTATGGGACAAATTTGAGGATTTAAATAAGGGAGGATTTCTGGTTCATCTTAACCATTAGGAGTTAAAGATGAATAAGAAGTCCGGAAGCAGCAAATTGTTCAAGAAACAAAGAAACCTTTTAAGATTGTATTGAACAGCCCTGGTTTTTCGAGATGAGAGGCATGGGCGCTATCGGGAATGACCGCAAGGCTGGAGCGCGGAATGGTTTGCCACAATTGCTCAGTCTGGCTCCATTTGTAGGTGCGATCGTGATCGCCCCAAATGACCAGAGTCTTAGCTTGGATGCGGGGCAAGCGTTCAACGCCACTCCATACACTCATCGCATCAAGCCCCGCAAGGATCGCTTGCATACTACTACATTGAGCAATTTCAGCACATTCTGCGTAGGCTTTTGCTTTCTCTTTCTCAAGAAACCAAGTTGCGGAAATTCGTTTTGCAGTGGCCTGAGATCCATCATCGTTTGCTCGGTTCTTTGAAGTGGCGATAGTTTCAAACCGTCCTGGCAGCACACCAGTTGCCCCTGTGCCATAGAGTACCAATCGATCTACACGATCTGGCGCTTGAGTTACCATTTCTTGTGCGATCATCCCGCCCATCGAGTGACCAACAAGGTGAAACTTCTCAATCCCACGCGCTGTTAATTGATCCAAGGCCCACCTTGCGAAATCCGATATTCTGTCAAACGCCTTCAGTTCGGCGTTTTCCCCAAACCCAGGTAAATCCAATGTTATTACATTGAAACCGCCCAAAGCTTCGGTCTGTGACAACCATTGTCGGCTACCGCCCATAAAACCGTGGACAAAAACTACGGCCGTCATTTGCGCTTACCTTGTACAATGCGATCAAGGATCATGGCACAGAAGAGAATTGCAAACCCTGCAAGGATGCCCTGTCCAACATTGGCGTATTGAAGCGCTTCAAGTACGTCTTCACCAAGCCCTTTGGCTCCGATTAGAGAGGCTACGACAACCATTGCCAGAGACAACATGATGGTCTGATTAATGCCTGCACGAATAGACGGGCCTGCAAGAGGCAGATCAACCTTAGTAAGAAGGTACCATTTGTTTGCGCCAAAGCTGATAGCGGCTTCTCGAACACTTTCAGGTACCCCGCGTAAACCAAGTACAGTCAACCGTACAACGGGTGTTCCACCAAAAATCATTGTTGTGACGACCGCTGCGGGTTTCCCAGTGCCAAAGAACGCAATAACAGGGATCATAAAGACGAATGCCGGCATAGTTTGCATGAAATCCATGATTGGCTGGATAATACGATAAAACCGATGGCGCCTTGCTGCAAACATGCCCAAAGGGATACCAATTAGGATCGACAGACAGGCTGCTGTTCCTAGCAGCGCAAGCGTTGTCATCGCTTTTTCCCAAAACCCCAAGAGCCCCATATACGAAAGAAACGCGCCTGAATAGATCGCCATGCGGACGCCTGCGGTCAACCACGTCAGCAGAATGATTAAGGCGGCAACTACGATCCAAGGGGTGCTGACAAAAATAAGTTCAAGCGCATCGAGCAGCAGACGAATAAAATAGGTAATTCCGTCAAAAAACACTTCACCCTGAATTACAGCCCAATTGAAAAATGTCTCAACACCGCTAATGCTTGTTAGGCGAATGTTTGGATCGGTTGGAAAATCACTGAGCAACAAAAACCGCCCTGGAAAGCTGTAATGAAACATCGCAGCCGTGACGATCAACAGCATAAAAATAGCACTGAACACTATTTGATTTATTGGCATACCTGAACGCACCGAGCGATCTGACAGCCAATCAGAAAAGCGTGCTTCAAGTGCCCAATTAGCCATAATTGATTGCACAGCTTTGATGAAAATTAGAAGTATAACACCTGCTAATACAATCCTTGGCCCGTCTGCTGCTAATGCTGCGGCTTCTGCCCGAATGCCGCCAATATTGGCTTCCAATGAATCGACTGTGCGCTTGTAGACATCGATCTTTTCAGAGCTATTTTCAATAGCCGCTGCCAACTGCTTCCGGCGCAGTTCTAAAGTGCCTTCGATGGAAGCAATCCGCGCCATAGCATCTGCGCCCAAATCTCCAAAAAGCCCACGTGCAATTTGTACAAATGCAAGCGTTTCCAAAATTAAAAATGGTAAGGCCCAAGTCCAAAGCCCACGTGCGCCAAACCAGATTGGGCCAAATAATCCCGCCAACGCATTGAAAGTCGCAGTGAATTTTGCAGATGCACCTATCTTATCAAAGTTGCGGATAAAATATTCTGGACTGGTGCGCACAAAAGTCCGAATGTTTTCACGCCGCTCTTCTGCATATGCCAGTGCGGCTTCGCTTTCGGTGTCTTCTAAAGGGTTTACGCCAAGATCACTCATGAGACTTCCGTTCCTTCAATAACAGTGCGCAATAAATCTGATCGTGTGATCACGCCTATCTCTTTTCCATCAGATTGTACGATGATGGGATTGTCATCATCGATGGCCGTGTTGATCAAGTTACTAAGCGTTTCGTTCTGTTCGACACGCGGGGCATCTGCCGTAATCGACCCGTGCGCGGCAATATGCTCTTCTATTGGCTGCATAACCGCGTGGGCATGGACCACTTTCAATCGTGAAATCCCTGCAACAAAATCAGCTACGTAATCATCTGCGGGATGCATTACGATGTCTTCGGCAGTACCCATTTGAACCATCTTTCCGTCTCGCATAATCGCAATTCTATCACCAATCCTGACAGCTTCATCCAGATCGTGCGTAATAAAAATAGTTGTCTTTTTCAAAATTTTAGACAGCCGAATGAACTCGTCTTGAAGCTGCCGCCTGATCAATGGATCAAGCGCAGAAAATGGCTCATCCATGAGCAATACATCTGGGTTTGCAGCCAATGCACGGGCAAGCCCAACACGTTGTTGCATTCCGCCCGAAAGCTCATGAGCAAACTTCGATCCCCATGCTCCCAGTTCTACGATGTCCAGTATAGCAGCCGCCTGACGCATGCGTTCGTTTTTGGCAACCTGTCGGATTTCCAGTGGCATCGCCACATTGTCCAAAACTGACCGGTGGGGCATTAAAGCAAAATTTTGAAACACCATCCCGATTGTCTGATTGCGAAACTTTTGCAGTTCTTTCGGCCCCAAGGCCATTACATCTGTACCTTCTATTTCAATCTTGCCTGCCGTAGGTTCAAGCAGTCGGTTGAAATGGCGTACCAAGGTCGATTTGCCACTTCCTGAAAGCCCCATAATACAGAAAATTTCGCCTCGGTTAACAGAAAGACTAACGTCCGCAACACCCACGACAGCGCCCATTTCTGCAAGCACTTCAGCTTTGCTCAACCCGCGTTCGCGAATTGCCTGTAGTGCTGCTTGGGGGTTGGCGCCGAATATCTTCCAGACATTCGATATTTCCACAACAGTATCAGTGCTCATAACGGCAATCCTATAGCTCTAAATGTTAAGGATATTTAGGTAGTCCGACACCAAAAGACTTTGGTGTCGGCAATATTAGTGTAACGCGTTTAGAGGCCAAGCCACCCATCTACACGATCAGAGTTTGCTTCAATCCACTCGCGTGCAACCTCTGCAGGTTCGCGACCATTGCCTGAAATTTCAAAAGCAAAGCCCGATACATCATCAGCTGTTAACGCGAAGTTTGCAAAAAATTCAGCAATAGCTGGTGAACGATCAGCTAGCGAATTTGACCAAGCGATCTGTACGTTCTTCAGTGCGTCTTTTGTAGCAACAGATGAATTCTTATACCAATCAGGATCATCTGAAGGCTGAACCATCTTGTATTTATCCGCATCGTAAGTGGGTTCAGACAGCATCTTCACGTCGAACATGTACCATACAGCATGTGGTTTGTAGCAATAAAACGCATAACCTTCGCCTTTAGCGATACTGTCTTTAATACGTGCAGTCTTAACACTTTCTTCCGCGCGAATTGGCTCAATAAAGTCCAAAAGACCATAATCACGGGTCTTCACTTCATTCACGTTGGCCGAAGCCCAGCCGGGCGCGCCGATCCACATCTCGCCTTTGCCATTCCCGTCACTGTCCATAAGTGCCGCTACATCAGGGCGACCCAAATCAGCGATGTCTGTGATGTTGTTGGCTTCGCCGAAATCATTGGATACACAAAAACCTTGGTTACCCTCGTATGGATTGGACGACAGGGTTACTGTGCCTGCGCCATCAACGTATTTCTGGGTGAAACTCTGTTGGTTTGGCAACCAAACATCTGGATGCACATCAATGTCACCCTTACCTTGGTCCATAGCCTGGAAAATAGTCGCGTTGTTGCCAGGGACGTATTCAACTTTACCTCCGATTTTCATTTCGACAACGGCACCCAGAAGATGGGCAATGGCCTGTGCGCCAGTCCAAGACGGCACACCGATTTTAACTTCTTCCTCAGCAAACGCAGGTAACGCAATAATGCTAACTGCCGCTGCTAGGCTTAGTGTCTTAAGTTTTATTCTCATGGTATTCTCCTCTGTTGAGTTGCACCTAGCTGTGGCGTTGCTCTTCGCGTTTTTCACCATCTACAAATCGTGACAGTTGTTTGCCACTAATCCCGTAGGTTGCGTAAAGGACAGCTGGCTGGCATTTTGGCAAGTCGCCGAATCCTTATTAAGAGCCTAGTGCAAGTCGTTTCCATAGCGCCAATTCGAACATTTCATTAAAGTATTCCTATTTTGCATAGTTTTAAGTAAGCTTAGAAAATCTTTCTGTTACAAAAAGGAATAACCCTTGGATTTAAACTGGTTACGCGATTTCGAATGCCTTGCAAGAACCTTGAACTTCACCAGAGCATCTGACGAACGCAACATTACGCAATCAGCATTCAGTCGCAGAATCAGAGCTTTGGAGAACTGGGTGGGGCTACCGCTGGTCAATCGTGCCACATATCCGATCCAACTTACAGAATCAGGCAGGCAGTTCCTGCCGGTGGCACTCGGTGCGATTTCACAACTCACAGAAGCCCGCCAATCTATCCGTGATGCGGATCGTGGCGACAGCCGATTTGTGCGATTTTCGGTTCTCCATACGATTTCAGTTAACTATCTGGCTCCGCGGATTGAAGACTTGCAAAAGCAAATCCCAGATCTGCACACCCGAGTAGTGTCGGACTCTCTAAGCACCTGTTGCGAACTTTTGGTCGAAGGTGCTGTTGACATCATGCTGTGCTATTACCATCAATCGGTTTCGCCTCGGATTGATGAAACCCGCTTTGCGCGAAAAGATCTTCTGGAGGACCGTTTGATACCAGTTGCTGCCGCTGAGCCTGCACAGGCTAATGCTTGGAACCTTTCACAAAGAGACGGACCACCGATCCCTTATCTGGCCTACGAACAGTCCTCGTTTCTAGGGATGGTGGTCGAGAGCACAGTCGGCCGAAAACCCTTTAACGCCAAGACAATCTATGTCGATGGCTTAGTTGAGACTATCAAACGAAGGGTATTAAGGGGTAGCGGGTTCGCTTGGATGCCAGCAACCGCTATATCGACTGAGCTTGCCAAGGGATATTTGGTACCCATCGGTGACGATACATGGAGCACGAGATTGACGATAGCCGCATTGGCAAATCCAGAAGCTTTCGATCCTATTGCACACGAGTTATGGGAACTCTTATGATTGAAAACCTAGGATGCCGTTGAAAACGCAAGGATGGCATCAACCAACAAGTCTACTGTATCCACTATCTTGGCGTTCGGCGCAACGCTGTCCACAATTAGTGAAAACTCCGAACAGGCTATAAATTGCAAATCTGCCCCTGCTGCGTCAAGTTCGTTAGATGCCACCAGCATAATCTCACGCGCGCCGGCGCATGGCCCGTCTGACTTGATCATACGGATCGCGTCCAACATACAATCATCATGCTTGGGCCAAATCACATTTATATTGTGGGCTGTCATTGCATTTTCAAACAGCTTTGTTTTGCGCACCGCTGGTGAGCCGAGCATGCCGACGCTTCCACCTTTTCCTACCACATCTGCGGCATGTGTTGCTGCCACTTCGACCATATTTAAAAGCGGGATACTTACCGTATCTGTAATTGCTTTGGCATAGTGGTGTGCCGTGTTGCATGGCATCGCCAATGCAGCCGCTCCTGCATCTTGCAAACGGAGCGCCATAGCAGAAAGCACCGGACTGGGATCATCGCCGGTGCCCTCAATTAGATGTGCTATTCGCGACGGCACTTGCGTATTCATATCAATAAGCAAGGGGATATGGTCGCTGTCATCTTGCGCAGGTACCGCTTCCATCAGCTTTCGTTGTAAGAGTATAGTGGCTTCAGGCCCCATCCCCCCAAGAATTCCGATAGCTTGCGGCTTATCCATGCTTAAAGATTCACCCATCGGCCTTTGTGATCAAACGCAAAGTCATATCCGCCTAAGGCAGCAGCCCCACCTGTGTGCAAGAATACTACACGCTCACCTTTGAACTCACCTTTGCGCGCCAAATCGATAAGGCCAGCAGCACCTTTGGCAGAATAACAAGGATCAAGAAGGATACCTTCTAGCTCAGCGAACATCTGAATCGCCTCGATACCGCTTTCAGTAGGCAGACCATATCCATCGCCTACGTAATCAGTATTTGCCATTACATCTTCGCGCTTCACAACGCCTGCACAACCAAGCTTTTCGGCAGTCTTACAGGCAAGGTCATAAACCATCTGTTCTTGCTTGGGCTGCGGCGCACGCGTGCCAATACCTAGTACGGGTACCAGAGAGTTCATCGCGCACATGCCAGTCACCAATCCAGCCTGTGTACCAGATGAGCCCGTGGCATGAACCAAGCGGTCGATCTTCAATCCTCGATCGTTTGCTTGCGAAATCAACTCAAAAGCTGCGTTCACATAGCCAAGAGCACCAGTTGGGTTCGAACCACCGCCAGGGATGACATAGACGGTGTGTCCTTTTGCACGCATTTTCTCTGCGGCTTTCTCCATCTCGCCTGGCATGTCGTGCCCGCCTGGGAATTTTTCGGTTGTCGCCCCGTGCAAGTGATCAAGCAGAACGTTTCCGTTCGTGTTGTAGTTGCCGTCCTGATAACCCGTACGATCTTCAAGCAAGATATGACATTTCAAACCCAGCTTCGCAGCAAAGGCTGCCGTTTGACGACCATGGTTTGTTTGTGTTGCACCTTGGGTCATTACCATATCTGCGCCCTGCTCCAGAGCCTCAGCCATCAAGAACTCAAGTTTCCGTGTTTTGTTGCCACCGGTGGACATTCCGGTGCAATCGTCGCGTTTAATCCAAAGCTCAACGCCCAATTCTTTGGATAATCGCTCCATAGGCTCGAGGGGTGTAGACAAGTGGGCGAGGCGAACGCGGGGAAAACGGGCGAGATGCATGAAAAAGCTCCTAAATGTGATAAAGACAACTTATAACGCTTTTCGCTGCGTTCCTATTGCGAAATTCGTCTCCTATAATGCAGATATTGCAAGTTAAAGCTATCTGAGGTATTCAAAAATATGCGACTTGAATGGATAGACGATATTTTAGCTGTGCTCGACAGCGGCTCACTTGCCAAAGCTGCCGAGAAACGACTGCTTACTCAATCAGCCTTCACACGGCGGGTGCGCACTATTGAAGACAGCATTGGTGCAACCTTGTTTGATCGCAGTCGCAAGCCAGTATCTTTGATGCCTGGAGTAGAAGCACTAGAGCCAGAGTTGCGCGAATTGCACACGCGGCTGCATAAGCTGAGATATACCTTAAGAACATCCAGTGATCATGCTAACAAACCACTGGTCTTTGTTTGTCAACATGCTCTGAGCACTACGGTGTCGCCTCAGATTATTCGCTCTATCACAAAGAGGTTTGATGCTTCGGTTCGTTTACGCTCTGGTAATCAGGATGAATGCCTGATGCAATTGTTGTCAAAGGATGTTGATTTTGCAATCATGTATGCTCTTCCAGGCGAGACAGCACCTGACAAAAGTAAGGCCTTTGAATCAGTTCGTCTTGGGAAAGACACTTTGATCCCCGTATGTGCGCCTGTCATGCAAAAAAAGGTGAATGACACCACCATTCCTGTTATTGCCTATCCTTCGGAAGTTTTTTTTGGGCAGATCTATACACGGATGATCAGCCCACGAATACCACCGGGAATAACCACTATACCAATCGCCGAAACTGCGTTGACCCTTGCCATGTTGCAGCTGACACTGAATGAAATAGGGATCTCTTGGTTGCCACATTCTTTGTTGACTGGCCCACTTGCACAGGGCGAACTTATGCGCATAGACGCAACACTTCCAACGCAATCTCTGGACATAAGAATGTTCCGTTTGCGTGATGTTCAATCCGAACAAAACGATCTTATCTGGCAAGAGCTCTCCAATACCCAGAGCATGTTCGCGGTATAAGATTACATTCGCCAACGTTGTATGCGGACTTGACCTATCAAACCTCATTCTTCGTAATCCCCATTTCCTGTCATGCTTTTTTTGAGCAGACGGTTTTCCAAGGTCAGATCGGCCACGCATTCTTTTAAGGCCAAAGACTCTGAACGCAGATCCTTAACTTCAGGGGACGTAGCTTGCCGCGCTGTATCACCTGATAGACGACGCTTGCCTGCCTCAAGGAACTCTTTTGACCAGCTGTAGTAAAGGCTCTCAGCTATTCCTTCACGGCGGCACAATGCAGAAATACTTTCCTCGCCACGAAGACCCGCCAATACTATGCGGATTTTTTCCTCCGAAGAATAGGTTTGCCGTGTTTTGCGGCGGATGTTCTTCA
>Ga0209344_10002213_pt1 | contig 22317 bp, 15 predicted proteins | sample Cruoilmetagenom6_FD_187293 | JGI IMG/M metagenome (GOLD analysis project Ga0209344, IMG submission 187293) | Oil polluted marine microbial communities from Coal Oil Point, Santa Barbara, California, USA - Santa Barbara Oil Seep Sample 6 (SPAdes)... | ecosystem: Environmental > Aquatic > Marine... | reverse complement strand
TTTCAAGGCCGATCGCCTCTGCCACATCATCAGTCACGTCCTGAATGCGCACACCCAGCCAGCCGCGGCGAGTCTCGCCGAATTCCCGCAACTGATCGACCACGCGAGTGACCACGTTCGACGCCATCGAGAAGCCAATTCCGATCGAGCCGCCATTGGGTGACAGGATCGCGGTGTTCACGCCCACAACCTCGCCATTCATGTTGAACAGCGGACCGCCCGAGTTGCCCCGGTTGATCGCCGCATCGGTCTGGATGTAGTCATCATAGGTACCGCTAAGCGCCCGATTGCGCGCCGAAACGATACCCGCGCTGACCGAAAATCCCTGTCCAAGCGGGTTACCCATGGCCATGACCCAGTCGCCCACGCGTGCGGTATCGCTGTCGCCGAAGGAGACATAGGCCAGCGGCGTTTTGGCCTCTACCTTCAGAAGCGCGATATCGGTCTTGGGATCGGTGCCGATAACCTTGGCTTCCAACTCGCCGCCTTCGTAGAACTCGATGATGATCTCATCCGCGCTCTCGATCACGTGGTTGTTGGTGACGATATAGCCATCCTCCGAGATGACAAAGCCCGACCCCAGTGCCGAGGTGCGGCGCGGCCGATCGCCATTGCCGCTACGGTCGCGAAATTCGCGAAAGAAATCCTCGAAGGGCGACCCTTCGGGCACCACCGGCGACGGTCCGGTGCCTCTTGATACAACCGTGGACGTAGTGATGTTCACGACGGCAGGGCTGAATTTTTCTGCCAGGTCCGCAAAACTGTCGGGCCGGGACTGCGCTGTGACGGACTGGGCCAGCATCAGTAGCGCTGCCAAGAACGTCAGCGCCAGGACGTGCAATGTCCTGACGTCAAAAAAGGGTCTGGTTTGGCTCGGTACATTCACGCCAAAATCTCCTTGAACTGGGGTGTCTCGATCCGCCCTCCCGAGAGCCGGGACGGGCCTCCTCTGGCTGCAATGTAGGCATTCAGCCGCAGATCGCAAAGCTTGCAACATAGTGTCACGCGACCGTGAGATCAGGTGGCGCGTCACGTCACGCGCCCAATGACTTGCCGATCCAGACCAGCATGAGGCCCGTTACCAGCGCCAGCAGCCCGAGGGTGCGGCGCGCCTCTGGAGGAATCGCGCGCAGGGCCTCCAGCATCCGCTCGACAAGCTGAGGGGCCAGCGCATAGACCAGCCCCTCAACAATAAGCACAAGCCCGAGGGCAAGTGCGGCAACACCCAGCATTATTCAGCGGTTATCGAATTGAAGTAATTGAAGAACTCGCTGTCCGGCGACATCACGATGGATGTGTTCTCGCCGCGCAATGCAACCCGGTAGGCGTCAAGCGAGCGATAGAATTCAAAGAACTCTTTGTTTTCGCCGAATGCCTTGTTGAAGATCGCGTTGCTTTTGGCATCTGCTTCACCGCGAGTGATCTCGGCCTTACGCTTGGCGTCAGAGACCAGTTCCACCTGCGTACGATCCGCCTGGGCGCGCACCCTTTGCGCGGCTTCGTTACCGCGCGCCACTTCGTCGGCGGCTTCCCGCTCACGTTCGGCACGCATCCGCGCGAAGGTCGCATCAAGGTTCTGACTTGGCAGGTCCGTACGCTTCAACCGTACGTCAACCACTTCGATCCCCAGCGCCTGTGCATCAGCGATCGCCGCGTTACGGATACGCAGCATCAGCGTCGCACGGTCCGAACTGAGGATATCGTTCGAACTGACCGAACCGAGGATTTCCCGCGTTTTCGACCGCAGGATCGAATCCAGGCGGTTTTCGGCGAATGGAATGCCACCATCGCCCACCGCCTGGCGGAAGCGTTTGACATCGGCGATCCGGTAGCGCGCGAATGCATCGACCACCAGACGCCGATCATCCAGCGGCGTGACCTCCAGCGGATCGATATCGCGGCTCAGGATGCGGTCGTCATAGCGCACCACCTCCTGAATGAGCGGGATCTTGAAGCCAATACCCGGCTCTTCCTTGATCGCGATGATCTTGGAAAACTGCAACACGAGAACCTTCTCGCGCTCGTCGACGATAAAGACCGAGCTGAGCGCCGTGATCACGACAACTGCAAGCACCGGCAGGAAAAAAGCTGATTTCCGCATCTTATTGATCTCCCGCGCCGCGGCGCAATTCGTTGAGCGGCAGATAAGGCACGACGCTCTGGCCGCTGCCCTGACGCTCGTCGAGGATGATTTTGTCCATATCGCCCAGCACCTCTTCCATCGCTTCTAGATAGAGACGCTTGCGCGTGATTTCCGGCGCTTTCTGATACTCTGCCAGAACCGCCGAGAAACGGCTGGCTTCACCTTCGGCCTCGTTGACGACGCGCGCGCGGTAGCCTTCGGCTTCCTCCAGCGTTTGCGCCGCTTCACCACGGGCCTGAGCCAGAACACGGGCGGCGTAGGCATCCGCCTCTTTCTCAAGCCGGTCACGCTGCTGCTCTGCCGCCTGCACTTCGCGGAAAGCGTCAATCACCTGCTGCGGCGGATCGGCCTTGTCAAAGTTGACGCGGACAACACTCAGGCCACTGTCATAGCTGTCGAGTGTCGACTGGATCAGTTCTTCCAAGCGCGACGCGATCACACCACGGTCACGGTTCAGGATCGGTGCCAGTTGCGACTGAGCGATGATTTCACGCATCGCACTTTCGCTGACCGCGCGCATTGTCATGCGCGGATCGCGCAGGTTGAACAGGTACTTGGCCGGATCATTGATGTTCCATACCACCTGAAAGTCGATATCGACGATATTTTCGTCCCCGGTCAGCATCAGCCCCGCTTCGGACCCGCGCGCACCGACGCCGATATCCTCGTTGCGTTCGCTGGTCACCGCGACCTTTTCATAAGTGATCAACGGCCAGGGAGCGAGATGCGCGCCCGAACCGGTGGTGCGGTGATACTCGCCCAGGAACAGCTCAACCGCGTTCTCTTCGGGTTTGACCGTGTAGAAACTGGCAAAGAGCCACATGCCCACGGCGATCAGCAGCCCGATAAAGACCGTGCCGCGCGTCAGACCCGGACCACCCGAACCACCGCCCGTGCCGTTGGCACCGCCGCCACCGCCGCCGCGCCCGCCCATCAGGACGCGCAACTGGTCCTGGCCTTTTTTCATCAGCTCGTCGATCTCCGGAATGGGAGGGCCGCCGTTGCCTGCGGGGGGACGTCGGCCACCGCGATCTCCACCAGTCCCACGTTTATCGTCGCCAGAGCCGTTATCACCGCCACCGCCGCCCCAAGGGCCGCCAGACTGTCCTGCCATCTGTTTCGTTTCCTTCTGTCTCTTTGCCCACATCGCATGTGGGCATCATACCTAAACTGTATAGCCGTCCCCGAAATTCAACCCGCACCTTACGGTCAGGCGGTTCGAATGGGGGTTTTCATGGTGACGATCTCTTCGGACATGGTCGGATGCACCGCACAGGTCCGGTCAAAATCCTCTTTGGTCGCGCCCATCTTGACGGCCACGCCCGCCAGCTGGATCATTTCGCCCGCACCCGGTGCCACTATATGACAGCCCAGCACCCGACGGCTCGCCTTGCTCACCACCAGCTTCATCATCACACGGTTCTGCCGTCCGGCAAAGGCCTGCTGCATCGGCTTGAACGAGGTGCAGTAGATCTCCACCGGCTCTTTGGCGCTCGCCTCTTCCTCGGTCATCCCCACGGTGCCGATCTCGGGTTGAGTGAAGATTGCGGTCGGGATCAATTCGTGATCGACCGGTGTGGGATTGCCCTTGAACACCGTCTCGACAAAGGCCATGCCTTCGCGGATCGCAACCGGAGTCAGCGCCACGCGATCGGTAACGTCGCCGATGGCATAAACCGACGGCACGTTCGTCTGGGAATACTCGTCCACGACGATCTCACCGTTGCGGCCCAGTTCAACGCCGATCTCCTGCAACCCCATGCCATCGGTGTTCGGCTTGCGCCCGGTGGCAAAGAACACCTGCTCGAACACCTTCTCGGTGCCGTTGGTCGCCTTGATCCTGTAGCCGCCCTCGGTTGAGGTCATTTCCAGGATGTTGCTGCCGACATGCAGATCAATCCCCGACTGCCGCATTTCCTCTGCCACCAAGCCGCGCGCCTCGTCGTCAAAGCCGCGCAGGATCTGTGCACCCCGGTAATACTGTGTGACCTGCACACCGAGCCCGTTCAGGATACAGGCGAATTCGCAGGCGATGTAGCCGCCGCCGATGATCAGGATGGATTTGGGCAACTCGTCGAGGTGAAAGATGTCATCGCTGACAAGGCCGTGCTCGGCCCCCGGCAGATCAGGGCGCACCGGGCGGCCACCGGTCGCGATCAGGATGTGCTTGGCGGTAAAGCTCTCTCCGGTCGAAAGGCTGACGGTATGCGCATCCTTCAGCACCGCGCGGGCGTCGTACATGGTCACGCCATTGCCTGACAGCAATTTGCGGTAAACACCCTCCAGCCGGTCCAGTTCGGTATTCAGCTTGGTGCTGAAATCCTGCCAGCTGAACCCGCCCGAATGCACGGTCCAGCCGTAGGCGCGGGCATCTTCCATCGCATCGGGATATTCGCTGGCGAATACCATCAGCTTTTTCGGCACACAGCCGCGGATCACACAGGTACCGCCGTACCGGTCCTCTTCGGCCAGCGCGACGCGGGCCCCTTCGGCCGCGGCCACACGCGCCGCACGTACCCCGCCGGACCCGCCGCCGATCACAAAAAGATCGTAGTCAAAACTCATGCCTGTCCCCTGTCTGAAACGATTGTCTCAGTCCATCATGTCGGTGAAAAGGTTGTCGCTCTCGACGAAATCGAGGCGATCGCGCTCCACCGTGCCTTCGTTGATGTCGCGTAGTTCGACCCGGCCATCGCCAAAACCGATCACGACGACATCACAGATATCGATGAACAACCCATTTTCAACCACACCGGGGATCTGGTTCAGAACCATCGCCAGCTGGCGGGCATTGCCGATCCGGCCCAGATGCAGATCGAGTATGTGATTGCCCTCATCGGTGATGAACGGCCGCTCGCCATTCATCCTCAGCGTGACATCGCGGCCCATCACATCGACCGAAATCAGCATTTCCTCGATCAGCGCGCGCGAGGTCTGCCAACCAAACGGAATGACCTCTACGGGTAGCGGAAAGGCCCCCAGCCGCTCCACTTCCTTGGCGGCGTCGGCGATCACGATCATCTGGTCGCTCGCGGTCGCCACGATCTTTTCCTGCAGGAGCGCGCCGCCCCCGCCCTTGATCAGGTTCAACTCGCCATCGAACTCGTCGGCGCCGTCGATCGTCAGGTCCAGCCACTTGGCCTCATCCAGGCTGATCACCTCGATGCCCACTTCGCGGGCCAGTTGCGCGGTGCGGGTCGATGTCGGAACACCGCGGATCTTCAATCCGTCCTCGCGCACCAGCTCTCCGAGGCAACGTACCATCCAGGCGGCCGTGCTACCGGTCCCCAGACCAACACGCATTCCATCCTCGACAAAATCCACCGCCCGCTTGGCGGCGACAAATTTTGCCTTGTCTATAGGGGACAATTCTCCGGTCATGGCAGCGACTCCTTCGTGATTTCGTCCGGTATAAGAGAGAAGCCGCAGAGGTGCGAGTATGAATTGGTTTTCCGGGTGGTTCGGTTCGAACGCGGCTGCATCGGGCCGCATCGCAAGTTTGCACAATCACCATTCACAAACCCGCTCAAACAGGTCAAATCAGAGATCATGACCCAACCCCTCCGCCTGCATTACGCCCCCGACAACGCCTCACTGATCATCCGCCTCGCGCTCGAAGAGCTGGGGATGCCCTACCAGACGGTTCTTGTGGACCGCGCGGCGCGCGCGCAAGACAGCGAAGCCTATCGCAAGATCAACCCCAACGGGCTGATCCCCGCGCTTGAGACGCCCCATGGAGTCATATTCGAAACTGCCGCAATCCTGCTATGGCTTGATGAGGCCCGCCCCGGCGCGCTGGCGCCGCGCCCCGGCACGGCAGCGCGTGGCGATTTCCTGAAATGGCTGATCTTTCTGGCAAACACGGTGCACCCTGCCCTGCGGATGACCTTTTATGCCGAAAAGTACATCGGCCCGAATCCGGATCAGGAAGCCACGTTGCGAAGCCGGACGCAGCAGGGGCTTGTCACGCATCTGAACATTCTGGAGGCCCATGCCGACGGCACCGCGTTCGGAGCCGCGACGCCAAGCATGATAGATTTCTACCTGGCACCAATGCTGCGGTGGATGGCGCTTTATCCGGCGGGCGGAACGGACTGGTTCGACCTGACCCGCTGGCCCGCCCTGGCGGCGCTGACACGCGCAATCGAGGCCCGCAAGAGCGCCCGCCGCATTGCCGAACTGGAGGGGCTGGGCCCGACACCCTTTTCCGCCCCGCGTCTGGCCATGCCGCCCGAGGGCAGCGCAACCTGACGTGGCGGCCAAAGCGTTTCGCTTTGACAATACCGGCATCGGACGGAGTTCGGGTTTGCCATCCGTGCCCTGATGGCCGACAAAGGGTATCAGAGACAAACCCGACTCCGGGATGTGGCCGGTGTGCCCGCCCCGCATGTCGCCCAGGCGCGAGGATTTCGCATGAACTGGCTCACCCGCTCTGGTCGCCCTCTCCCTTCTTCGATTGTGGGGCAGGCAGAACGCGCCCGGGGCGATGATGTCAGCCGCCGCGAATTCCTTGCCCTTGCCAGCAGTTTTGGCGCCAGCACCGCCACCGCCTATGCACTGCTCGGGCTGCCCGCACCGGCCAGCGCCGACACCGGCGAGTCAGAGCCGCCTAGCGCCAACGGCACCTCCGTACGCATCCAGATGGAAGTGCGGCCCCTTGGCGACCCGCGGCTCTTTGACTGGTTCCAGGCCGCGAACGTGACACGCGGCTGGCTGGAATATCTCGTCTCTTACGAAAACGATGGCACGTTCCAGCCGCAACTGCTGCACGACTGGGAGATCACCAACGACGCGCGCCACTACACGCTACGGGTGCGCCCCGGCGTGACATGGAATGATGGCACCCCCTTCACCTCTGCCGATGTGGCACGTAACATCGCGCGTTGGTGCGACAAGACCGTGCCCGGCAATTCCATGGCCGGTCGCTTTGCCGCACTGGTCGACCCTGCCACCGGACAGTTGATGGAAGGCACGCTTTCCACGCCGGACGACCTGACCGTGGTGCTTGATCTGCCGCGCGCCGATATCTCGCTGATCGCAGGAATGGCCGATTACCCGGCGGCCATCGTCCCCGAGGGCTTTGATCCGGACCGCATGCTGGAGGTGCCCGTCGGCACTGGCCCCTACCTGCCCGAAAGTGTCGAGCCGGGCATCGGCGCGGTGCTGGTGCGCAACGATAGCCACAAATGGTGGAACGCCGGAAACGGTGCCTGGATGGAGCGGATCGAATTCATCGACCTCGGCACCGACCCGGCCAGTTTTGCCGCCGCGGCCCAAGACGGGCGCATCGACATGACCTATTCCGTCGAAGGCGATTTCATCGAGGTTTTCGGCGGAATGGACGGCTGGGTCGAGAACAAGGTCAATACAGCCGCCACCGTTGTCATCCGCCCCAACCAGAAAGCCGAGATCGACGGCCGGCGTCCCTACGCGGACGTGCGCGTGCGCCGCGCGCTGCAACTGGCGATGGACAACGAGATCCTGCTGGAATTGGGCTATGCCAATCGCGGAATCGAGGCGGAAAATCACCACGTCGCGCCACTGCACCCGGAATACACGCCCATGCCCCGGCCCGAACATGACCCCGCCGCCGCGCGCGCGCTGATAGCAGAGGCCGGCATGGCCGATTTCGAGCATGAGCTGATATCGCTTGATGATGACTGGCGGCGCAACACGGCCGATGCCGCGGCCGCCCTGCTGGCGGATGCCGGCATCAAGGTGCGCCGCACCATCGTGCCCGGCACGGTCTACTGGACCAATTGGGCCAGCTTTCCATTCAGCACGACCGACTGGGGGCACCGTCCGCTCGGGGTGCAGACCTATGCGCTCGCTTATCGTTCGGGCGAGGCGTGGAATGAGTTCGGTTGGTCCAATCCCGAATTCGACGCCGTACTGGGAGAGGCGCTGGCGACGCTCGACATCGAAAAACGCCGCGCCCTGATGCATCGCTGTCAGCAACTGGTCCGCAACGACGGCGTAACGGTGCAGCCCTATTGGCGCAGGCTCTTCAACCACACGGTCGAGGGGCTGGAGGGTGGCGGCCATCACATCGGGTTCGAAATCCGGCCCGCCGCGCTGCGCTGGACCTGAGCGCCTACCACGCACGCGGAATGCCCCCAGCGCACCATTGACCGAACAACCCGCGTTGAAATTTCAGCGCGCCTCACAGCCATCCCTGCAAATTTGCACATCAAACAGGAAAATCTGCGATTGCGGCCCCCCGCAACCACTGCTTAGACAGCGCCATGACCGATAGAACCGCAATCCCCTCCGCCGCGCCCCGCAGTTCTCTGCCCTTTGCAGAGTTCGTGATCCTTCTGGCCCTCATGGTCTCGATCACGGCGATGGCCACCGATATCATGTTGCCCGCGCTTGACCTGATCGGCAGCGAGCTGGGCGTCAGCAACCCCAACGATGCGCAATTGGTGGTCTCGACCCTCTTTCTCGGCTTTGCCGCCGGTCAGGTACTGGCCGGGCCCCTATCGGACAGTTTCGGACGCAAGCCGGTGATTTACGGCGGCTATGTCATTTTCATCATCGGCTCTGCCATGTCGCTTTGGTCGCATAGCTGGGAAATGATGATCGCCGGGCGGGTGTTGCAGGGTCTCGGCGCCGCTGCGCCGCGGATCGTGACGCTGGCGCTGGTGCGGGATGGCCATGCCGGGCGCGATATGGCGCGGATCATGTCGGTCGTGATGGCGGTATTCATCCTGGTGCCGATGATCGCCCCGGCGGTCGGCCAGGTGGTGATCAGGTTTAGCGGCTGGCGGGCGACATTCGCGGTGCTCATGGCGATGGCGCTGGTCGCCTGCCTGTGGTTCGCCCTGCGACAGCCAGAGACGCTGCTGCGCGCCGAACGCCGCGCCTTTTCCTTCCGGGTCATCGGCGCGGGGCTGGTCGAGGTCTGCTCGTCGCGCATCGCCGTCGGCTATACATTGGCCACCGGGTTCATCTTCGGCGCGTTCATGTCCTATCTCAGCACCGCGCAACAGATTTTCCAGCAGGTCTATGACACCGGCCCGTATTTTGCCCTCTACTTCGGAATCGCGGCGCTGGCGATCGGCGGCGCGTCGCTGGTCAATTCGATGCTGGTGATGCGGCTGGGCATGCGCCTGCTCATCCGTACGGCGATGATCGGTATCGTGGTGATATCGGCGCTCTTTGCGGTGCCCGCGCTCATGGCGGGGGGCATCCCGCCCTTCTGGCTGTTCATGGTCTGGCTGCTGGCGGTGTTTTTCTGCAACGGGATCCTGTTCGGCAACCTCAACGCCATCGCAATGGAGCCGCTGGGCCATATCGCGGGCCTCGGCGCGGCGCTGGTCGGCTCGGTCTCGACCTTCATCGCGCTGCCGCTGGCGTGGTATCTGGGGCACCTGTTTGACGGCAACGTGCTGCCGCTGGTGGGAGGTTTCGGCGGGCTGGCCGTGGCCGCACTGGGCGCAAGCATCTGGGCAGAGCGCGGATCGTCCAAAGGCTAAAACTGCGGCCCGACTTTCGCGCTAGGCGGGTACGCCCGGCGCGGTTAATGTCAAAGCCACAGCAAGCCAGAGAAAATACGTGAGCAAAGACACCTCAACCCTCACCTTACCGTTCAGCCCGCAAGTTTCCGGCACGCTGCTGCTGGTCGCCGGGCTGGCACTCGCTTCGGCACTTATCTACGTGGCGCTTGGTGGCAAAGACCGCCCCGACCCGATCATCGCCCTGCGCGAGCGAATGGGTCTGACCGGCCTGCCGCCCGGCGTTGTCTTCTTTCTCTGCGCCCTCTGGGGCCTGCTGTTTGCCACGTTGCTGGGCGGCATCTTCTACGTGATCTACAGCATTGCCCACAGGATCGGCGCGGTTACTAAGGCAGAAGTGCTGGACCTGCGCTGGTATCTGCTGAGCCTCACCGCCATCACCGCAGCCCTTGGCGCGGTGATCGCCCTGCCCTTCACACTCATTCGCACGAACCTGAACCGCCGCCAGACCGAGACGGCGGAACAAGGGTTGATCACCGACCGGATCACACGCGCGGTCGAGGGGTTGGGGGCCGAAAAGGTGGTCAAGGTGGTCAACGAAACGCCCCGCTACAGGACCGACGCGCGCGGTGAATGGCTGCGTGACGACGATGGCAACCCGATTCCTGCCACCCACCCGGACGGCACTCCGATCATCGACCGCAGCAGTATCGAGACCACCGCACCCAACCTCGAAGTGCGCATCGGCGCGATCTATGCGTTGGAGCGGATCGCGAAGGACAGCGACCGCGACCATGTGCAGATCATGGAGATCCTGTGCGCCTATATCCGGCAGAATGCCCCGGCCTCTGACGCCGTGGAGTGGCCCGAGATCGAGATGCAAGAGGATGAAACAGACGGGTCACTGCACGACGATTGGGACAAGCGCGTCAAAGCGTTCGAGGCAAAGCAGCAGGCGCTAAAGGCCGATCTGACCTGCCGCACCGACATCCAGACAGCGCTGACGGTGATCGGGCGGCGCAGCGCGCATCAGCGTCTGTTAGAGGCGCGCGCCGGGCATGACGACAGCACGGTGAAATTCGTTTTCGACACCCCTTGCCCCGAACCGCCGCAATCTCTGCAAGACGGAGAGTATGATCCAGAAGCGCTGACCGCTTACCAAGCAGAACTGAATAAGTGGAAAGAGAACCTTCGGACTTACACCGGGTTCCGACTGGATTTGCGGCGCTGCAATTTGCACGGGGCCGACCTGCCCGGCCTAAATCTTAGGGCAGCGCGCTTTGACGAGGCGCAGATGCAGGCGGCGGGCCTCTACGGGGCGCGGATGCAGGGGGCGCGCCTCTACGGGACGCTATGTGACAGTAACACTTCCTTCATTGCCGCTACTCTCCGAGATGCGGCAATGAAGGAAGTGAATTGTAACAATCTACCACGGTTGCTTGCCCATGCGGCCGATTTTTTCGCAGACGCAAGCGTCGAAACCCCTGATGGTTTTGACCGGCCAAATCATTGGCCGCGGTTCGTGATGTATTGCGAAGAATTCGGCGAGCAATGGCGCAAGTGGCTGGCCAACCCCAACAGCTACACCCCGCCCTCTCCACCGGACAGCACACCGGGGTAAAACCCCACCCTACACCCGGCGGCAATTGTGGTGCATAACCCAGCGAAGAAGTGATTCATCAAAAGCCGAGGACGACCCCATGCATGACATCCGTGCGATCCGCGAAAATCCTGCCGCCTTTGACGCCGCCCTGACCCGGCGGCCCGGGGTGGCGGCGATGTCGGCCCAGATCCTCGCGCTCGACGAGGCGCGCCGCGCCAAGATCGCCGCCGCCGAAGCGGCACAGGCCGAGCAGAACAAGGCCGCCAAGGAAGTCGGCGCCGCCAAGGCCAGCGGCAATGAGGCCGAATTCGAGCGCCTGCGCGCGCTGGTGGGCGAGAAGAAGGCCCAGGTGGCCGCGATGCAGACTGAGGCCAAGGCGCTTGATGCGCAACTGACCGACCTGCTGATGGCCATCCCCAACCTACCCTATGACGACACACCCGAAGGCGCGGACGAGGCCGACAACGTGGAAATCCACCGCTGGGGCACGCCCCCGACGCTCGATTTTGCGCCCAAGGAGCATTACGAAATCACGGGCGTCCTGCCCGGCATGGATTTCGAGACCGCCGCCAAGCTGAGCGGCGCGCGCTTTGTCGTGCTCAGCGGGGCCGTCGCGCGCATCCACCGTGCGCTGGCGCAATTCATGCTCGACACCCATATCGACCAGAACGGCCTGACCGAGACATGGACGCCTGTGCTGGTGCGCGACGAAATGATGCTTGGCACCGGGCAGTTGCCGAAATTCGGTGAAGACAGCTATCGCACCACCAATGGCTGGTGGCTGGTGCCGACCGCCGAAGTGACGCTGACCAATATCGTGAACGGCATGACCGTGGACGAAGACTACCTGCCGCGCCGCTATGTCGCCCACACCCAGTGTTTCCGCTCCGAGGCAGGCAGCGCCGGGCGCGACACCGCCGGTATGCTGCGCCAGCACCAGTTCGAGAAAGTCGAGATGGTCAGCATCACCCATCCCGACCATAGCCGCGCTGAGCTGGACCGCATGACCGGCTGCGCCACCGGCATCCTGGAGGCACTGAACCTGCCCTATCGCACCGTTGCGCTGTGCACCGGCGACATGGGGTTCGGCGCGCGCCGCACCCATGATATCGAAGTCTGGCTGCCGGGGCAGAACACCTACCGCGAGATCAGCTCGGTCTCGGTCTGCGGTGATTTCCAGGCGCGTCGGATGAACGCCCGGTTCAAACCGGCCGAAGGCGGCAAGCCGCAATTCGTCCACACGCTCAACGGCTCTGGCCTGGCGGTCGGGCGTTGCCTGATCGCGGTGCTGGAAAACGGCCAGCAGGCGGATGGATCGGTCATCATGCCCGAGGCAATCCGCCCCTATCTGGGCGGTAAGACGCGGCTGGGAGCAGACGGCACGCTGAGCTGAGGCGCGACGCCGGGAACCAAGCACGTTGGCGTGCGTTACCCCACGGTACATTCCCATCTGATCGGTGACGCTTCATGCCCCTTCTCGTCCTTCTTGCCACGATCGCCTTTGCCCTGTCGCCATTTCTGGCGCCGGGCTTTGGCGGTTTCGAGCCGAACCAGTTTCCCATCCCGCAGGTCGATCCGCCGGTGCAACCCGCCGGCTATGCCTTTGCCATCTGGGGGCTGATCTACGGCTGGCTGATCGTTGGCGCGGGTTACGGGCTATGGCAGCGGCGCGACGACGCGGACTGGGCAGCCATGCGGGTGCCACTGATGGTGTCGCTGCTGGTCGGGACCACGTGGCTTCCGGTCGCGCAGGCCAGCGCGACCTGGGCGACGGTGCTGATCTGGATCATGTGGGCCTTTGCGGTCTGGGCGCTGCTGCGCGCGCCCGGCCATGGACGGTCCGACGCCTGGCTGGGCCGCGCGCCGGTCGCGCTCTATGCCGGATGGCTGACGGCGGCCTTCTGCGTCTCACTGGGGCTGATGGCGGCAGGGTTTGGCGGCATGGATCAGCAGGTTGCGGCCCTCCTGGCGCTGGTGATCGCGCTGGGGCTGGCAACCCTTGTTGCGCGCCAGAGACCCGACGCCCTGGGGTTTCTCGCTGCGGTGATCTGGGCGCTGATCGGGGTCTGCGTACATAATTGGCAGGACGGCGCGATGTCGGTGTTGATCCTTGCCGCCATCGGCGCCGTCGCGCTGGCGGCGCTGGCTGCCAGAAACCTGCAGCGCCGCTGAGCCGGACGCAGCGCGCCCGGCCTATTTCGCGTTCTTGCCCGTATGCTTGCGCAGTCGGGAAGGCGTCGATTTCTTCTTGGCCTTGTACGGGTTCTTGTCCGACTGGCTGCGCAGATGCAGCCGGATCGGCGTGCCCGGCATGTCGAAATCCACCCGCAGGCCATTGACCAGATAGCGGGTATAGCTTTCGGGCATCTTGTCGGGGTGCGAACACATCACCACGAATCCCGGCGGCCGCGTCTTGGCCTGGGTCATGTAACGCAGCTTGATCCGCTTGCCGCCCGGCGCGGGGGGCGGGTGCGCCTCGAGCATGCCGGTAAGCCAACGGTTGAGCTGTGCCGTGGCCACGCGCCGGTTCCAGACTTCATGCGCCTTTTCCACCGCAGCACGCAGCCGGTCGAGCCCCTTGCCCGTCTTGGCCGAGACTGTCACCAGCGGTGCGCCGCGCAACTGTGGCAACAACCGCTCGAAGCTTTCGCGCAGATCGCGCAGCTTGGCCTGCTTTTCGGGCTCGATGTCCCATTTGTTGACCGCGACCACCACTGCGCGGCCCTCGCGTTCGGCCAGATCGGCAAGCCGCAGATCCTGCTGCTCGAACGGGATCGCGGCATCAAGCAGCACGATCACCACCTCGGCGAACTTCACCGCGCGCAACCCGTCGCCGACGCTCAGCTTCTCCAGCTTTTCCTGCACGCGGGCCTTCTTGCGCATACCGGCGGTATCAAAGATGCGCATATGAAGCCCGTCCCACTCGATCTGAAGCGAGATCGCGTCGCGGGTGATCCCCGCCTCGGGGCCGGTCAACAGGCGCTCTTCGCCCAGTATCTGGTTGATCAAAGTGGACTTGCCCGCATTCGGGCGCCCGACCACGGCCACCTGCAGCGGCTTCTTGGCGGTGGGCACGCGCGGGCCGTCATAGTCATCGTCGTCCAGCGCAACGTCTGTCTCGGGGGCCTCGGCTTCGGCGCGTTTGGCAAACTCGTCTGACAGTGGCATCAGATGCGCGTAAAGATCGTTCAGCCCTTCGCCATGCTCAGCCGAGAGCCGGATAGGTTCTCCGAGGCCAAGGCTATAAGCCTCGATGACACCGCCATCCGCGGCGCTGCCTTCACCCTTGTTTGCCGCCAGAATCACATGCTTGGCCCGCTTACGCAGGATTTCCGCGAAAATCTCGTCCGTGGGGGTGACGCCCGCGCGCGCGTCGATCATGAAAAGGCAGACATCGGCAACGTCCACGGCCCGTTCGGTCAGCTTGCGCATACGACCTTGCAGGCTTTCGTCCGTCGCTTCCTCCAGCCCGGCCGTGTCGATCACGGTAAAGCGCAGGTCGCCCAGACGCGCGGCACCCTCGCGCAGATCGCGCGTGACGCCCGGCTGATCGTCGACCAGCGCCAGACGCTTGCCCACGAGGCGATTGAAAAGAGTGGATTTGCCCACGTTCGGGCGTCCCACGATGGCAAGGCTGAACGTCATGATGCGGCTCCGCAGCGGATAAGAGGCCCGCTCTACAGCAATCGCGCGTTAACGGAAAGCGTGAAGCGTGCCCTTGGTCGAAACGACATAAAGCGTGTTGTTCGCAACCACCGGCGACGTGGTCGCGCCGCCCGGTATCTCGACCGTGCGATTGAGCGCACCCGAGACCGGATCGAAGAAGCGCAGCAGCCCGTCATTGGAGGCCACTACCAGTTGCCCACCGGCCAGAACCGGGCCGTAATGGGCATAGACTTCTGCCTGACGCCGCGGCCGATCCTTGGTGAAAAACGGCAGCTTGGCGCCCCAGACGCGCGCGCCGGTCTCGCCGTTCAGGCGCACTAGCTCGTTACGGTCCGTCACCAGGAATACATCGCCGCCCGCAGGCCACACGGGCCCCATCGGGCCTTCGTTCGCCGACCAGATGCGCGCGCCGTTGGCCAGTTGCAACGCCGCCATACGGCCTGCGCTGTTGCCCACGTAAAGGCGATCACCATCAATTACGGGGTCGCCGACCACGTCGGTGATGCTGGATTGGGCCAACCCACTGCGCCGCCCGGCGATCTGCGCATCCCAGAGCCGCAGCCCGCCCTTGCGGAATGCGCCCTGCAACTCGCCCGAGCCGAAGGCAAAGACCGCGTATTTGTCCGAGATCGCTGGCGCGGGGCCACCGTGGATATTGTTCACATCCGGCGTGGCCGACAGCCGCCACTTGATCCGGCCGGTGTCCGTATCGAGCGCCCAGGCCACATCATCGCCCGCCACCAGATAGACCAAGCCGTCATGGACTGCGGGGTTGCCAGTTGCCGTCTGGCGCAACTCCTGCTCCCACAGCTGCGCGCCCGTTGCAGGGTCAAGCGCCGTGAGGCGACCAAACCCGGTAGAGACGAAAAGCTTGCCGTCGCCATAGGCCAGACCACCGCCCGACCCGTCCTTGGGCGAATCGTTCTTGGGGACCAGGCTGACGCTCCAGAGCGGTGCACCATCGGTTGTGTGCGCACTTGCCTGCCCGGTGCTATCGAGCGCGAATACGCGCCCGCCTGCCACCACCGGATCGGCGGAGATACGGTTGCGCGCCCCGTCACCGGATCCGATATTGGCGGACCAGATCAGTTGCGGCGCGGCCCGCAATGCCGGGTGCTCGGGCCGTCCGGCGGCAGAGCCGGGCGCCTGAGTCCATTCGCTGTTGACCCGCGCGGGCGGCAGGCTGATCGGCGCAGGCGCGTCGCCTGCGGCCGCATCGGCGATCACCGGGGACTTATCGGCCTCGGGGTCACCCACGGCCGCAAAAATATTCTCGCGTTCGCCCTGCAAAATCTTGTCGGGCTCGGAACAGGCCACCAGCAACGCCGACGCCGCCAGTCCCAGGATCAGTCCGTTACGTATCACCAGTTCCGTCCCCACTTGTCCCAGTTCATCACCGCTTAACGCCTGCGGCCTATTCGGTAGCCGTCGCGCCGTCTTCGGGGCGCACGTCAAATTCGCCGCCCAGAGCCACAATTACTTGTGCGGCCCGACGACGCAAGCCCGGCGTGGCACCGGCATCGGCCACCACTTGCTGCAACCGCTCGATTGCAGCATCCGGCGCGCCGGTCTCGATGTCGAGATAGGCCAGTTGTTCTTCCGCCAGCAATCGCACCAGGCCATTGCCCAGCGCCAGACCATCGAGGCGCGAACGGCGCGTCTCGACATCCAGCCCGCCGGCCGGGATCATCACCGCCTTGAGCGTCGCAATCTGGCGATAGACCTGTTCGACATCAGACCGATCAGCGATGGCCAACAGCCGCTGGGCCGCATCCGCGGGGTCCAGCCTGATTTCTTCGGAGGCGGCCATCAGATCGACCAACGCCCGGCTGCCCGCATTGGGGGCCGCGATGGCATCAAGGGCGGCGACGCGCGCCGCACCCTCTTCGCTGGTCAGCGCCGCAAGGATGCTGTCGCCCAGCGCCTCGGCCTCTGCGCGGGCCTGCGCCTTTTGCCACTCGTTATAGGCCGCGCCGCCAACCAGCAGCACAATGGCCAGAACGGCGATCCAGCCATAGCGGCGTATCAACCCGAACAGCCGGTCGCGGCGGACTTCTTCGGTCACTTCATCGATGAAACTGTCGGTATTGCTCACGAAACCTCGGCGCCCTTATGGGATTGGAATTTCGCCCCTCTTACCCTGTCCTTTTGCAACTGCCAAGGGCCGCGCGCCCGGGGGCTGCGGCCCTGTCTTGCCCAGGCCGATGTAAAAGTTTATTTTGAACCATGTCGTTTAGCCTGCTTCGGGGTAGAAAAACATGGTCAAACCGCCAATTTGGCGTCAGAAACACCGGAAAGGCCAAAAAGGTACAAAATGCGACTTTTCCCGATTATTGCCGCGATCGCGGTATCTGCGCTGATCTACGGGTTTGTCTTTGAGCGCGAGCGGCTCCTGGCGGCGCTTGCCCCGGCCCCGGCGCAGGACATTTCGGAAACAGACGACACCGCCGCAACCGGGGCTGAAGCCGCCACGCCGCAGACCGAAGAGAGCCAGCCGGACGCACCTGTCGGCGTTGTGGCGGTCCGGTCTGTTGCGCGCACCATCGACAGCGCCGTGATCTTGCGTGGCCGCACCGAAGCGGACCGCCAGGTGGAGGTCCGCGCCGAAACCAATGGCCGCGTCATCTCTGCGCCGCTGCGCAAGGGTAGCTTCGTCGAGGCAGGCGCGCTCCTGTGCAAACTTGATCCCGGAACCCGCGCCTCCACTTTGGACGAGGCCAAAGCCCGGCGCGACGAGGCGCGCGCCCGCGTGCCCGAGGCGCAGGCCCGGCTGGCCGAGGCCGAATCGCGCCTGATCGAGGCAGAGATCAACGATAATGCCGCATCCAAGCTGTCGGTGGATGGCTATGCCTCGGAGACCCGGGTGGCCGCGACCCGCGCCGCCGTGAGCGCGGCCAAGGCCGCCGTGCAATCTGCCAAGGCCGGATTGGAGGCAGCACGTACCGGTATCCGCTCGGCCGAGGCCGCCGTGGCCGCCGCCGAGAACGAAATCACCCGGCTTGAAATTCACGCACCCTTCAAGGGGCTGCTGGAGACCGACACCGCCGAGCTTGGCAGTCTGCTTCAGCCCGGATCGGTCTGTGCCACAGTCCTGCAACTCGATCCGGTTGTTCTGGTCGGGTTCGTGCCCGAAACCGAAGTGAGCCGCGTCGCACTGGGGGCCTCTGCCCGGGCACGGCTGGTGTCCGGCGAAGAGGTCAGTGGCAAGGTGACATTCATCTCGCGCGCATCAGATCCGCAGACACGCACATTCCGCGTCGAGATCGAAGTGCCGAACCCGGACCTGTCGATCCGCGACGGACAGACCGCCGAGATCCTGATCTCCTCGGACGGCACCAACGCGCATCTGCTGCCGCAATCGGCCCTAACGCTGAACGACGAGGGGACGTTGGGGGTGCGCATCGTCACCGCCGAAAACACCGCGGACTTCGTGCCTGTGACCTTATTGCGTGACACGGTTAACGGCGTCTGGCTGACCGGCTTGCCTGCCGAAGCGGACGTGATCATCATCGGTCAGGAATACATCATCTCGGGCGTTCCAGTGAAACCCAGCTACCAAGAGATTACCCAGTGACCGGTTTAGTTGATTGGGCAGCAGCCCGGGCCCGAATGGTCATCGCCTTCGTGGTGCTCTCGTTGCTGGCGGGGGGCGTGGCCTATGTCAGCCTACCCAAGGAAGGCGAGCCGGATATCGATATCCCGGCGCTCTTCGTATCGGTCCCCTTCCCCGGGATTTCCGCCGAGGACAGCGAGAAACTGCTGGTCAAGGTCATGGAGACCGAGCTGAGCGATCTCGACGGGCTGGACAAGATGACCGGCACGGCGGCCGAAAATTACGCCGGTGTCGCGCTGGAATTCGAGTTTGGCTGGGACAAGACCAAGACCATGGCCGACGTCCGCGACGCAATGAACGCCGCCGAGGCCAAATTTCCGGCAGGCGCCGAGAAATACGTGATCAACGAGATCAATTTCTCGGAATTCCCGATCATTATCGTGAACCTCACCGGCGACGTGCCCGAACGCATGATGACCCAGCTTGCCAAAGAATTGCAGGACCGGCTGGAGAGTCTCGAGCCCGTGCTGGAGGCCGGGATCGCGGGCAGCCGCGAGGAGATGGTGGAGATCGTCATCGACCCGCTGCGCCTGGAATCCTACAACGTCACCGCCAGCGAATTGATCAATGTGGTGCGTAACAATAACCAGTTGATCGCGGCGGGCGAAGTCACCACCCAAAGTGGCAGTTTCTCGGTCAAGATCCCGTCGTCGTTTGACAAGACGCGCGATATCTACCGGCTGCCGATCAAGACCAACGGTGATCGACAAATCCTGCTGGGCGAGTTGGCCACGATCAACCTGACCTTCGAGGATCGCACCGGCACCGCACGGTTCAACGGCGAGACATCCGTCGCGCTGCAAGTGGTCAAGCGCAAGGGTTTCAACGTCATCGACACGGCCGATCTGGTGCGTGAAACGGTGGCCAAGGCCCGGGAAAGCTGGCCCGATGAACTGAAGGCGGTGGTCAAGGTCGGCACCTCGAACGACCAGTCGCGCATCGTCGGCTCCATGGTAAGTCAGCTTGAGGGATCGGTGCTGACCGCCATTGCGCTGGTGATGATCGTGGTGCTGGCCGCACTGGGCATTCGCCCTGCCCTGCTGGTCGGATTCGCGATCCCCACATCGTTCCTGTTGTGCTTTGCAATGCTGGCGGTGATGGGCATCACCATCTCGAACATGGTCATGTTCGGGCTGATCCTCGCTGTCGGCATGCTGGTCGATGGGGCCATCGTGGTGGTCGAATATGCCGACAAGCGGATCGATGATGGCGCCGGCCCGATGCATGCCTATGTGGACGCGGCCAAGCGGATGTTCTGGCCGGTTACCAGTTCCACCGCGACGACGCTTTGCGCGTTCCTGCCGATGCTGTTCTGGCCGGGAGTGCCGGGGCAGTTCATGGGCATGCTGCCGGTGACGCTGATCTTCGTGCTGTCGGCCTCGTTGCTGGTGGCGCTGGTCTATCTGCCGGTTCTCGGGGGTGTCACCGGCCGGGTCGAGCGCTGGTTCGACCAGCGGGTCGCGCAGATCGCGGGCGGGTTCTGGCTGTGGCATATCCTGCTCTTTCCGATCGCTGCGGCTGCGCTGCTGGGGGCAGGCACGCTGATCCCCGTGCTGCTGGAGCAGGTTTCGGCACGGTTCGCCGTGATGAACATGGGGGATATCCTGGGATCGGTCGTGCCCGTGCTGGCGTCGGTGTTTGCGCTGCTCTTCGGTACCGTGGTTCTGGGGGCGGCGGCGCTGGCCAGCGTCACCGCCATCTTGCTGGGGATCATGGCGATATTCCGCCGGGTGCGGAACGGCTTGCGCTGGACGGGCAGGAAGCTCCTGCCGAGGCGCAAGCGCCGGGTGCGCTCGGGCTATCGCCGCACCGCGTTTGGCTGGCTGATCCACGCCATCGCGGGCAATCCGGTTATGCCGCTCGTCGCCTTCTGCGCCATCTTTGTCGTCGTCGGCAGCACGCTGATCTACTATATGGACAACAACAACGGCACCGAGTTCTTTGTCGAAACCGAGCCGGAGCGCGCCATCGTCTACGTGCGCGGCCGTGGCAACCTCTCGATCGAGCAGAAGGACGATCTGGTGCGCCAGGTCGAACAGATCGTGCTGGAGCAACCCGGCATTCAGACGGCTTTTGCCTTTGCCGGCAAGGGCGGGCTGGACAGCAATACCGGCGGTGCGATGGCGCCTCTGGACACGATCGGGCAGGTCCAATTCGAAACCATCCCCTGGGAGGATCGCGAGACCGTCTCCGAACCTTGGGCCTGGGGCCTGTGGGAACGCCAGGTCAAGGCGTCAAAGATGGACGGCGACGTGATCATCCGGCAATTGACCGAAAAGTTGCAGGCGATCCCCGGCATCAAGATCGAAATCCTCGCCGATACCGGCGGCCCTGCCTCGGCCAAGCCGGTGCATCTGCGCCTGAAAGGCGACAACTGGGAAGAATTGCAACAGGCCGCAAATACCGTGCGCGACAAGTTCGAGCAGACAGCCGGCCTCACCCAGATCGAGGACACGCTGCCCCTGCCCGGCATCGACTGGCAGATCGATGTCGACGTGGAAAGGGCCGGCCGCTATGGCGCCGATGTGGCCACGGTGGGCGCGATGGTGCAGTTGGTCACGCGCGGTGTCTTTCTCGACACGATGCGAGTGCCCAGTTCGGATGAAGAGATCGACATCCGCGTGCGCCTGCCCGCCGAATTCCGCGTTCTGTCGACGCTCGACACGTTGCGCGTGCGGACCGATCAGGGGCTAGTGCCGCTGAGCAGTTTCATCACCCGTAAACCGGTGCAGAAACTGGCCCAGATCGACCGGATCGATCAGACCCGCTTTTTCGACGTCAAGGCGGGGGTCGAAACCGGCCTGTTCAAGACCACGACCGACGAGAGCGGCAACGAGAAATCCATACCGATCACTGCCAACGAACGGATCGAGATGCTTAGTGCGTGGCTGGCGAACGGTGCCTTGCCGGCCAGCGTCGAATACGAATGGACCGGCGATCAGGAGGATCAGGAGGAATCTGGAGCCTTCCTGCAAAAGGCCTTCATCGGCGCACTGGGCCTGATGTTCATCATCCTGCTGGCACAATTCAACAGCGTCTACAACGCCGTGCTGGTGTTGCTGGCGGTGGTTCTCAGCACGACCGGCGTACTCATCGGGATGCTGGTCATGGGGCAGACCTTTTCGATCATCATGACCGGAACCGGCATCGTGGCGCTGGCGGGGATCGTGGTGAACAACAATATCGTGCTGATCGACACCTATCAGGAATTCAGCCGCTACATGCCCAGGATCGAGGCGATCACCCGCACCGCAGAGGCACGGATCAGGCCGGTTCTGCTGACCACCATCACCACGATCGCGGGCCTTGCGCCGATGATGTTCGGCCTCAGCCTCGATTTCATCAACGGCGGCTACAGCTTTGACAGCCCGACCGCGCTCTGGTGGAAACAGCTGGCGACAGCGGTGGTGTTCGGCCTCAGCATCGCGACGGTGCTGACGCTGGTTTTCACGCCTTCGATGCTGGCGCTGCGGGTCTGGGCGGGCACCTATGTCCTGTGGATCTCGCGGGCGATGGCGGCGCTGTCGATGGGACGCTCCAGCCGTGCGGCGCGCGACTGGGCTCTGGCGCGCGCCGCACGCCGGGTCCGCGCGCCCGAAATCATCTGGGAGGGAGCCAGCCTGGCGCTGCCTGCTGGGACGGGCCTGGGCGGCGGAACGGTCGCGCCCGAGGCCGCCGTGACACCCGGCAGCCGCATGGACGTACCCGAAACCGCCATACAAGCCATTGCCGAGAACGCCCCCATCTGGGGCGACGAGTGGGGTGACGAGCCAAACTTCCCGGACACGTTCGATATGTTCGAATACGACCCGCAAGGCCCGGATGATGAGTCGCA
>Ga0209344_10002212_pt1 | contig 22317 bp, 18 predicted proteins | sample Cruoilmetagenom6_FD_187293 | JGI IMG/M metagenome (GOLD analysis project Ga0209344, IMG submission 187293) | Oil polluted marine microbial communities from Coal Oil Point, Santa Barbara, California, USA - Santa Barbara Oil Seep Sample 6 (SPAdes)... | ecosystem: Environmental > Aquatic > Marine... | reverse complement strand
GCCTTTACTCATTGTTACCCCGTCAATATATCGCTACCGAACTGTTTGAACGGGTAGAGCTTTTACGTGGGGCATCGTCTTTTCTAACCGGTGCTTCGCCAAGCGGTGGTGGTATCGGCGGCAATGTTAATTTACTGCCAAAACGTGCTCCAAATGAACCATTGAATCGAATTACAGTTGGCACAGAACATGGGCAGCAAGGGTTGGTATCTGCAGATATCGCCAGACGGTTTGGTGAAGAAAAACAGTTTGGTGTACGGGTTAATGCGGCTTACCGCGATGGTGCCACTGCAATTGAAGATGAAGAAGCAGAGCTGGGATTATTCTCTGTTGGTTTAGATTGGAGAGGTGATAGAGCTCGTTTATCAGCAGATATAGGTTATCAAGATAACCAATTAGATGAAACGCGTACTAATGTCACACTTGTGGGAGTAGACCGTATTCCTTCAGCCCCAGATTCTGATAGCAACTGGGCCCAACCCTGGTCATATTCTGATGAGCAAGACTGGTTCGGGACTATGCGTGGTGAGTATGATCTCACCGAAACGACAACAGCATGGGCAGCTTATGGATTACGTCGTACAGACGAAGACAATTCTCTGGGAAATATTCGAGTATCAGATGCGAATACTGGTCAAGGCAATGCATTTCGCTTTGATAATGTCCGAAAAGATGAAGTTGATACGGGGGAAATAGGTCTTAGTGGATTATTTAATACCGGTAATGTTCGGCATGAATGGGTTATTTCTGCTTCATTTTTTGAATTGGACTCAAAAAATGCGTATGGAACTGGGGCAACTTTCGGCACCAATTTATATAACCCGTTTGATGTTGAGCAACCACCAATTGGGTTTGAAAGTAATTCAGGTTTAGAACCGAGACTAACTAACTCTGTTCAACTCCAAAGCTACGCAATTGGTGATACTTTGTCGTTCATTGACGAGAAATTACTATTAACATTGGGAATTCGTAGACAGACAATTGAAGTAAAAACTTACGATTTCATCACGGGTAGTAAAACAACTGACTATAAAGAAACAGAAAATACTCCTGTATTAGGCGTAGTTTACAAATTAACACCCCAATTGTCTGTGTATGGAAATTACATCGAAAGTCTACGCCAAGGTGAAACAGCACCTCTTCAATTTGCTGGAACAGACTTGGTTAATGCTGGAGAGGCGCAGTCTCCGTATATTGCAGAGCAAAAAGAAATCGGTTTGAAATATGACTCTGATTATTTAGGTTGGGGGCTGGCGTATTTCACCACTGATATGCCTCGTTCTTTTACTGATACTTCCGATCCTGCCAATCCGGTTTTTGAAACTTCAGGCGAGAATAACCATCAGGGTATCGAACTAACCACGTTTGGTTTATTAACGGATGATATTAAGTTGCTTGGCGGTGTGACCTGGTTGGACGCCAAACAGGATAAAACGGGTACTGACGACTTAGATGGGAACCGTGTTGTGGGTATCCCAGAATATCAGGCAAATATAGGGGTTGAATGGGAAGTACCCCAGGTCAGTGGTTTGGCACTCGATAGCCGAGTTATCTACACGGGATCTAATTATGCCGATTCTGCTAATGAGCTGAAATTGCCCAGTTGGACTCGAGTGGATATAGGCACAAGATATTTAATGCAGGTCAATGGTAAAGATCTAACATTACGAGCCAGAGTGAATAATGTTTTTGATAGAGATTATTGGGCATCGGCTGGTGGATATGTAGGTGCTAATGGAACAGTTGGTACAGGTTATCTTGTATTAGGTGCACCACGCACTGTTACGTTAAGCGCAACAATGGACTTTTAATCTAACCAATTATAAAGTTCGTAAAAAACGGCTTGTAGTCTATCTAAAAGCCGTTTTTAATATATACAGTTTAAACATTTACCCGTTGATACTCACGATAACGCGGTAACCAAAAATTATCTTCAATCGCTTGTAATAAAACACTTTCGGACATCTCAGGGGCGAGTTGTTTTTGCTGAGCAAGTTTAGCCACTTCAAAGGCAATCTTTTTACTGAGTGCTGCTGAATCGGTAAGCGGTGGGAGAAGTTCCTGGTTACCTGGGGTAGTCATGGGTGAAGCATCAGCCAGAACTTCGCTGGCGGTCATCAACATATCATCAGTAATTCGTTCTATTCCGGCAGCCACAACAGCAAGGCCGAGACCCGGGAAAATGTAACTGTTATTGCATTGGGCAATAGGATAAAAATTTCCTTCATATACAATAGGTGTGAAAGGGCTTCCAGTTGCAATAAGTGCATTACCATTTGTCCATTCAATGATCTGTTGAGGGTGGGCTTCTATCTGTTTGGATGGATTGCTTAACGGAAAGATAATCGGTTTTGGACAATGTGAATACATGGATTTAATTATTGCTTCAGTAAATATCCCCGCCTGACCTGAGACACCAATCAACACGGTCGGTTTTGCGTTATCAATGACTTCAGCTAAATTGGCATTGATTCCCGAGATATTCCAGGTAGCACACACCAGATCCAGTTGAGCCAGTTTTTGTTGAAAATCCGGTAATCCAGTTAATGATTGGGTTAGCAATCCCGGTCGATCAATCATAAAAATGCGTCTACGTGCATCCATTTCGCTGGTGCCTTCTGTCATCATTTGCGACACAATTTGTTCTGCTATGCCACAACCTGCAGAACCCGCTCCGACAAAGACAATGGTTTGCTGGGAAAGCGTTTGCTGTTTGGCACGACAAGCCGCCAGTAATGAGCCAACGGTAACCGCGGCGGTTCCCTGAATATCGTCATTGAAACAGCAGAGTTCATCGCGATAGCGATTTAACAAAGGTAATGCTTTGCGTTGTTCAAAATCTTCAAATTGCAACAGGGCTTTGGGCCAGCGTTTTTTGATAGCGGTAATAAATAAATCAATAAACTCATCATATTGCTGAGCATCAATACGCGGATGTTGCCAGCCAATATATTGAGGGTTATCCAATAAATCAGGGTTATCAGTGCCAACATCCAACATGATGGGCAGGGTATAGGCCGGGCTGATTCCGCCACAGACGGTATATAAGGAAAGCTTGCCAATGGGGATGCCCATACCGCCAACGCCTTGATCGCCCAAACCAAGAATACGACTACCATCGGTTACCACAATGACTTTTACATTACGTTTAGTGGCATTAAGCAGGATTTCATCAATATGATGTCTATCAGGATAGGAAATAAACAAACCTCGTGCTCGACGATAGATTTGTGAAAATCGCTCACAGGCATCCCCCACGGTGGGGGTATAAATTATTGGCATCATTTCCTGTAGATGATGTTCAAGCAGGTAATAAAACAGTGTTTCGTTATTGTCCTGAATGGTACGCAGATAGATATGTTTATTTATCGGTTCTATAAAACTGGAATATTGCTGATAGCCACGCTCAGCTTGTTGTTCAATCGTTTCAAATCGCTGAGGTATCAAACCTTTGAGATTGAATTGTTGCCGTTCCGCTTCACTGAATGCTGTGCCCTTATTGAGAAGTGACGTTGCCAGTAGGGTCGGACCAGCGTAGGTGATGTAAATAGGTTTGGGCGGCATCGCTGTAACATTCCGGTTAAGTGTTTAACTCGCAGTATAAACATCTGTTGCAGTCAAAATTCAAATCATCCTGCAAAGGAAAACGTATTTATTGAAAGGAACTACAAATAAAATCGTGAATAAATAGACCTTTTTTAACGATTGGAATACAGATAGGTTGACGAGCAATGCATTAAGGTCGCATATTGTCCGAAATCAGTGAATCAATGACCATTTTGTGAGGATCGTTATGCGTTTATCAACCTTTTTAGTATCAGTGGCGACACTACTGTTTTCCGCCAATATTTTTGCTGGCAGTGCATCATCCCACGAAGAAACCATGGAGTGCGGCTCTAACAGTATCACAATCGGTATGAGCACTGATGACATTAAAGCAATTTGTGGTCAATTCTGGGAACCGGCCTTTATCAGTAAACATACCCGCCCGGTGTTAAGAAAAGTAGCGGATTCCAACCAAGAAAATGACCATTTTGAAAAATGGTTATATCGCATAGTTGAACATCAGGAAACCCATGTGGTGATTAAAAATGGACAGATCGTAAAAATCTTTAATACTCCCCAGCCTTAATAAAGCAATAAAATTAATTAAAATAAAGACGGCCTTTACTGGCCGTTTTTTTTGACATAATTCCTTTAATCAAAAGCCAGCCAGTAAAACCAACTTTCTTAAAAATTCTATGCTTAAGGATTTTACTGTTGGTTCGAGAGTCAGAAGTTTGGTCTGATTAATCAAAACTAAAGAGCTGCTGATGACAATTCAAACTATTCTGGCTTTATCTGTGTTGACTCTATTTAATTTGCCACTTCAAGCAGATGATATGGAAAACAATAAACAATGTGATCTTATCGCCAATCTGACAGGTGATTATTACCATCATAAGCAAGCCGGAAAATCCAAGCAGGACGTTCAGCAGACGATGCGCCCTGAGTTTGCCAATGAAGAATTCTTACGTGTTGTTGATTTGGCGATAAATCTTGCTTACACCTTCCCAGATAATTTATCCGAAGATAAAGTGGAGCAACAAGTCTTTCAAGGGTGTGAACAACATCAACCCTAAGCGAAACCTGTTCGTTACAAAATTCATTTGATCTGCATCAAAAGCTGTTAAGTTAAAGCATATTCAATGTTTTAATTGTGTTTCGCTGCTGTAAACTTGACTCCAACAGATAAGGCTTTATGAGATCAATAATCTCCACTGCTTTTCTCTAATCTGCAATAGCAATGTCGCTTTAAAAAATCACTGCGTGCTTGCAGTGATTTTACGACCTTTTGGCAAATTTCTTTGTATAAGGGAAAACGGATGCCACTTTACCGAAATACTAAATTGCTTCGTGCGTTAATACTTGTAGCAATAATTGTCTTATCCATTTTTCTTGTATGGCGTTTCTATCTGGCACCGGCTCCTAACGCGGGTCTGGTTTATGGTAATGGCAGAATTGAAGCGACTGAAATCGATGTGGCCGCCAAAACCGCCGGGCGAATTGAGGATATATTGGTCCGTGAAGGTGATTTCGTCACTACTGGTCAGGTAGTGGCCCGAATGGATACAGAAAATCTGATGGCCCAGTTACGTGAGGCCCAGGCATTATTTCATCAAGCCGAGAGCTCTGTTGCTATCGCCAATAGTCAATTGGTACAGCGTGAAGCAGAAAAACAAGCGGCATTGGCCTTGGTTGCCCAACGTGAGGCAGAATTAAATGTGGCTCGTAAGCGTTATGAGCGATCTTCATCTTTGGCAGGACGTGGAGCAACCTCCCAACAGGAAGCCGATGATGATTTTGCCCGTCAGCAAAGTGCCATAGCCGCAGTCAGTGCATCAAAGGCTCAGGTCGCTGCAGCAGATGCAGCCATTGTCACGGCCAGAGCTCAAATGGCTGGAGCGGAATCCGCTTTATTAGGTACACAGGCAAGCATTGATCGTATTCAGGCTGATATATCAGATAGTGAGCTTAAAGCTGTCCGTGATGGTCGGGTTCAGTATCGTATTGCCCAACCTGGAGAAGTCATTGCCGCTGGTGGACGCGTGTTGAATTTGGTCGATCTGCGGGATGTGTATATGACCTTCTTTTTACCGACCCTCAGTGCAGGACGCCTAGGCTTAGGAACCGATGTCAGGATTATTCTGGATGCCGCACCTGAATATGTCTTCCCCGCCAAAGTATCTTTTGTGGCCGATGTCGCACAGTTCACCCCCAAATCTGTCGAAACCGCGAGTGAGCGGGAAAAATTGATGTTTAGAGTGCGTGCTCAGATCCCACAGGATCTGTTAGATACGTATATATTGCGTGTAAAAACCGGCCTGCCGGGAGTCGCATACGTTCTTGAAGATTCCCAGGGAGAATGGCCAGAACATCTGGCGGTGAGGATTCCTTGATGACAGCGTCGGCATTGTCTGCGTTGGATGACAATCGCCTGGTGGCTGTGCTGAAAAATATCAGTCTTTGCTATGGTAAAACACAAGCGCTAGATGATCTGAGTCTCAACATTCCAGCTGGAATCATGGTGGGCATTATCGGGCCAGATGGTGTTGGCAAATCCAGCTTGTTTTCATTGATTTCCGGCGCACACGCTATTCAGCAGGGTACTATTGAAGTGTTGGGTGGTGACATGCGAAAACCACAGCACCGGCAGAAAGTTTGTCCACGTATTGCCTATATGCCTCAAGGGCTTGGCAAAAATCTTTATCACACACTCTCGGTATTTGAAAATGTCGATTTTTTTGGTCGTTTATTCGGTCATGATCGACTTGAGCGTGAGCAACGCATCAGCGCATTGCTCGAAGCTACGGGACTTGCAGCGTTTGCTGACCGTCCAGCAGGTAAATTATCTGGTGGTATGAAGCAAAAACTGGGGTTATGTTGCGCGCTGATTCATGATCCGGAGCTCCTTATTCTGGATGAACCGACCACGGGTGTGGATCCTTTATCACGACGCCAGTTCTGGTCATTGATTGAACGTATTCGAAGTGATAATCCAGCGATGAGTGTGTTAGTAGCAACTGCCTATATGGAGGAGGCTGCAGACTTTGACTGGTTAGTAGCATTGAATCAGGGGAAGGTTCTCACCACAGGCACGCCAAAACAGATACTTGAGCAAACTGCTACTAGCTCACTGGAATCAGCTTTTATAGCGTTGTTACCGGAAGAACAGCGCAATCGTCATCAAGCCGTAGTTATCCCTCCACACGGAGAATCCTCTCATGATGAATTTGCCATTGAGGCAGATAAACTCACCAGAAGATTTGGTCATTTTACTGCGGTAGATCAAGTGAGTTTTCGTATCCCACGTGGTGAGATTTTTGGTTTTCTTGGCTCGAATGGCTGCGGCAAAACCACGACGATGAAAATGCTGACCGGGCTGTTGGAGGCTTCTGAAGGGCAGGCCAGATTATTTGGTAAAAACATTGATCCACATGATCTGAGTACCCGTCAAAGAGTTGGGTATATGACGCAGTCATTCTCTTTATATGGTGAATTGACGGTAAAGCAGAACCTGGATTTACACGCGCGATTATTTAAACTGCCGCCACATAGCATTGCAGCCAGAATAGATGAGATGGCAAAACGATTTGAACTGGAAGCCGTGCTCGATAGCTTGCCGGATGCTTTGCCTCTTGGGCAAAGGCAACGATTGTCACTAGCAGTAGCCATGATCCATGGACCGGAAATGTTGATTTTGGATGAACCGACTTCGGGAGTGGATCCGATTGCGCGCGATGTGTTCTGGCAGATCATGGTGGACCTGGCACGGCAGGATGGTGTGACCATTTTTATTTCAACGCATTTTATGAACGAAGCGGAGCGTTGCGACCGGATTTCATTGATGCATGCGGGACGGGTGTTGGTGACTGATACGCCGGAGAATTTAAAAAACGCCAGAAATGCTGCCTCATTGGAAGATGCATTTGTCGATTATCTACAAGAGGCAGTAAGGGACAAAGAAAATTTGCCGATGAGTGATGATGGTATTAAAAACTCGATAAAAACCAATAATAAAAATGAAATCCCATCTGCTTCACTCACGGGCTTCAGTCTGCGCCGCTTATATAGTTACAGTCGTAGGGAAACACTAGAATTATGGCGTGATCCCATACGACTGACAATGGCAATGCTGGGCACGTTATTACTGATGTTTGTGGTGGGCTACGGCATCAGTCTGGATGTAGAAGATCTAAAATTTGCGGTGCTTGATGCCGATCAATCAGCGACCAGCCGGGATTACACGCTAAATTTATCGGGATCCCGTTATTTCATTGAACAACCTGCGTTATATAGCCATGCTGAAATAGAGCAGAGAATGCAGTCTGGCGAGCTCAGTCTGGCAATTGAGATTCCGTATGGATTTGGCCGGGATCTGGCCCGTGGCAGACCGGTGGAAATTGGCGCCTGGATTGATGGTTCGATGCCGACTCGAGGTGAGAATATTCGCGGTTATGTGCAGGGAATGCATAGCCATTGGCTAACTATGAAATCAAGGGAAATACTGGGATCATCTGTCACGGCACAACCTGCCACCATTGAAGCACGCTTTCGTTATAACCCCGATGTAAAAAGCTTGGTGGCAATGGTGCCTGCGATGATTCCGCTGTTGCTGATGCTGATTTTATCGATGTTGACGGCATTATCGGTAGTGCGTGAAAAAGAGCTTGGTTCGATTGTGAACCTGTATGTTACACCGGTGAGTCGTTTGGAGTTTCTACTCGGCAAGCAATTGCCATATATCTTGCTGGGTATGCTGAATTTTGTACTGTTGGTGTTGTTTGCGGTATTTATCTTTAAGGTGCCGCTGACCGGTAGTTTCATCACTCTGACGTTTGCGGCATTGCTATATGTATTTTGTGCCACTTCGCTTGGCTTACTGATTTCAGCCTTCACTCGCAGTCAGATTGCGGCGTTATTTGGCACGGCGTTGTTAACCTTGATTCCGGCAGTACAGTTCTCAGGCATGATTGATCCTGTATCTTCAATGCAAGGTTTGGGCCGATGGATTGGGGAGGTTTATCCTGCCACGCATTTTTTGACTATTACTCGCGGTGTATTTTCCAAAGGCCTTTCTTATTCGGATTTACACTCCGCATTTACCGCCTTATTTATTGCTGCACCGGTATTATTGCTGATCGGCGTTATGTTGTTGAAGAAACAGGAACGATAAATGGCCTTTAGCAATATCCTGCAACTTGGCGTCAAAGAATTGCGTAGCTTGTTACGCGATCCTGTATTGATGATCTTTATTGTTTACGCGTTCAGTTTGTCAATTTATGCTGGGGCAACAGCTATGATTGAATCATTGAATAATGCGCCTATAGCAATTGTCGATGATGACCGTTCACCATTATCCATGCGTATTGTGGATGCTTTTTACCCACCCTATTTTTTGCCCCCTGTGCTGATTGAGCAGCATGAGATTGATGCCCGGATGGATATGGGAGTTGATACATTTGCCTTGCATATTCCATCAAATTTTCAACGAGATTTACTGGCAGGCCATCAACCCGTTATTCAGTTGAATATTGATGCAACCCGCATGGGACAGGCATTTACCGGTAATAGCTATGTACAGTCAATCGTCAGTGGTGAGATTGACGCCTTTGTGCAACGGCATCGTCAGGAAAGTGTTACACCAGTTGATTTGATATTACGCGCAAAGTTTAATCCGCAATTGAATAGCCAGTGGTTTGGGGCGGTAATGGAGTTAATTAATAATATCACCATGCTATCGATAATCTTAACCGGAGCGGCGCTGATCAGAGAGCGCGAGCATGGCACACTTGAGCACTTACTGGTCATGCCTGTTACACCATTTGAAATTATGACCAGCAAGGTTTTTGCCATGGCATTAGTGGTCATCACTGCGACAGCTTTATCCTTATGGCTGGTGGTTCAGACATGGTTATCGGTTCCCATCCAGGGATCGGTCTGGTTGTTTTTACTGGGTACATTATTTCATTTGTTTGCGACCACTTCACTGGGTATCTTTCTGGGCACAGTTGCCAGATCAATGCCCCAATTCGGCTTATTATTGGTCATGATTCTATTACCTTTACAAGTGCTCTCAGGAGCCAGCACACCTCGGGAGAGTATGCCGGAAATTATTCAGTACATTATGTTACTGGCTCCTGATACCCACTTTGTCATTTTGGCACAATCCATTTTGTATCGAGGAGCAGGTTTTACCGAAGTTTGGCCACAGTTTCTCATTTTGATTTTGCTGGGAAGCGTTCTATTTGGTTTATCGTTAAGTCGTTTTCGAAAAACCATTGCTTCTATGGCGTAATGATAGAAATCAGGTTTTAAATACATTGGCTTTATCTCTGATAACTGAACCAATTTGTTTGATTTCTGAATTACGCTCAGCATTTTGCTTCACTGCAATTTCAATATCGTTATTTGAGTCCTGAATATGGTGAAGTGTCTGGCTTATCTCAGCAGAGACAGTGCTTTGTTCATGCATCATTTGAGCAATTGATTGATTCAATGCATTTATCTTGTCTGAGAACTCGGCAGAACCCTTTATCAATGAATTCGTCTGTTGTACTAAATCTATCGCCGTCTCACCATCTTTGTTGCTTTCGAGAAGTTTTCCCATCACCACATCTGTAGCAGCATTAATTTTTTCGGCGACAGCCATAATATCTTGTGTTGCATTCTGACTTTTCTGTGCTAAATCGCGAACTTCTGAAGCAACTACCGCAAACCCTCTGCCATGCTCACCGGCACGTGCTGCCTCAATTGAAGCATTCAAAGCCAGTAAGCTAGTTTGCGCTGAAACTTCAGTGATAAGAGAAACAGATGTCTTAATGGCTCCCGTATTTTTTTGCAAACGCTCAAACTCACTTTTTACTTCATTGATTTTGTTGATAAGGGAATCTACTTTTAAAGACGCATTATCAGACATGGAGTTACAGTTATTGAGTTGCTCAAGCGTCTGAGTTGATAAGGAGGCCGCATTTTCAGTTGTTCTGGCAACTTCACCAATACTGGTAGACATCTCCAGACTGGCGGAAGCAATCTCTTCTACACGCTGACTTTGAGTTGTTAATGAGGATAAGTTATTTTCAGCACTTACAACCGATAACTCCGTGAGATTATCAAGCTCGGTAGCCGCTTTTTTAAAATCATCAATTGATTTGTTCATCAACCCAAAAAAGTCCTGAACAGACTTTATAAATGCTGAATCAGCAGAATTCTTTGCTTGAATATTATCGACCGCAATGGTGAGGTCACTTTGTTGTGCTGCAACCTGCATAGCAGCCATCACATTATTAGATAATTGATACTGAGAATTCATGCGATAACAGAAAAATACTAAAACAGCAGACTCCATAACAACAAATGCTGCATGGACTGCAAATGTAGCCCAATCACAGCTTTGAGCGTAAACGATGAAAGGCATATTACCGATAGAAACGCCGGACAATTGAAGTGGCACCGAGGCCGCATGATGCAAAGCAATTACCACTGCTGCAACTAAAATCACACGATAATCACGCCAGATTATTAGAAATGCCAAAGTAGCAAAAATATGAAAGTGCATTTCAATTCGCCCAAATTGCTGCATTATGAAAATCATAGACATCATCATCATGCCAGCAGCTATTACACTTCTTGAGAAAAAAGTCCCAGGCATCGTGCTATAAACATACCAGGATGCCAACACCACGATTAATGCAGGGATCGCACCCTCGATATGCGTTCCGTACCCCATAGGCACAATAAAAAAAATAAAAGGTAAATGGGCGACTAATAACCACAGGACTAATTTGTCATTAGCTGCATTATCCTTCAACTGGCGCTGAGCAACATTTTCCTGGATTATTTGAGAAGAACTTTTTTGATTAGACATAGCGTTTAGCTTCCACGTAGTTGCAGAATTGATAAATCATCGATAATTTGTTGACTGTCAGGCTTTGGATAGGCAATTAAACCTTTACTTTTAGGATGGTAGAGGTAGATGTAGCCTGAATGATGAATATTGGTTTTGCTCAGCGAAAAATTTTCCGGCAACATTTTTATCAGTCGAATGAGTTCCTTTGTATCCTGCGGCGATATCAGTCGCATATCTGGAGCAAACTCCGACAGATAGTCATTTAACAATTCAGCCGAACCTACGTCGGGCTTTAAGTTAATAAACAGATAGTTTAATTCATTCTGATGAGTTTCTTTAATCTTACGCAGCACACTGACATTGACCGGGCAGGTTGATTTACAGGTACTGAACAGACCGGTAATTAACAAGGGTTTGTCGTTCGTTTCATTAAGGTGAAACGAGTGTTTATCCAATTGAAAACGCGTTTCAATACCATTAAGTGTGCTCGGATTCATTGCAGCAATTAGCTGATGTGAAGTAAATATCAGTACTACTGCTGTAAAACAAAGCATCAGCGTAATTCCAATATGCACAATATTTCGGTGGCTTACATTTAATTTCATGAATAAGCTCAGTAGTAATTCCTGAAAAACTAGGGAATAAATCATTTATCATAAGTGTTAACGGTCAAAACGGCGTGAAGTTTAACTTGAGATCAATCATTTTAATAAATGTCTAATAGAACTCGAGCCGCCAAAACTTGAGTCCGGCGGATAGTCAGAATTTTGACCAGGAAAACTGTTCAAGTGAACTGAGAGCAGAGTGAATATTGCTCAGGATAGAAGTCTCGGCAATACGTCGGGGATTGACATAGATAACCTGCATCCCGGCAGCATGTGCCGCCTTAACACCGGTAGGGGAATCTTCAAACACCAGACAATGCTGTGGATCTACCTTTAGGTTGTCAGCACTTTTTAAATAGATTTCCGGATGGGGTTTGGTGTTTTCAACATCATCAGCGGTTTGAATTGAAGAGAAAAACGTTTCAATTTGCAGGCACTGCAATACGGTATGACAAACGGGTCTTGGTGCGTTGGTGGCAAGACCAATAGGAAAATTCATTGTGTGGATTTGTTTGAGTAAATTCAGAGCACCTTGCATCGCCACTGGTGTTTGCTGAATCTGTTGGCAAACTCGCTGAATAACGCTCTGTTCCGACACTTCAAGTGAGAAAGGGCTTTGAGCCTTCAGTGACCAGTACTCGGATACCTGCCGCATATTCATATTGCGGGTATTTAGCTGGTCAGCCTCAGTTATATCGATACCGTAGTTGGAAAATACGTGTTTTTCGGCTTCATCCCAGATTTGCTCAGAATCAACAATCACCCCATCCATATCAAAAATGACAGCTTTAATCATGTGCTGTCTGGCAATCAACGGTTTTAATAATTTGAAAGTACATATTTAAATCAGTCATCAGGCAACATTTTAGCTATAGATAGAGTCAGATAATCGGTTGGGATGAGCGAGACCGGTTATTGTTCTAATAGTGTCAATAATTCTGGCCAAATATTATCGAGTAATTGAGGTTGCGCTTTTGCTGTTGGATGAATTCCATCTGCCTGCATCATCGCCTCACCATCATAAATGTCGACAAGGAAAAAGGGCAAGAAGGCGAGGTTATATTCTTCTGCCAGACTTGAATAAACATTAGCGAAAGCCGTGGTATAACGAGGACCATAGTTAGGTGGGATTTCAATGCCAACCAGTAATACTTCTGCCTCACGCATTTGTGATAATTCAATCATTCTGGCTATATTGTTGCGAATAACATCGGGTGGAAAACCGCGTAATCCATCATTTCCGCCCAACTCAATCACAACGATAGCGGGATCATGTTTGTCCAGCAAATCCGGTAATCTGCGTAAACCACCGTCGGTTGTTTCACCACTGATACTGGCATTAGCTACGTTCCAGGTTCCGGGTGTTTCCTGTTCAAGACGCTCTTTCAGTAATTCAACCCAGGCGGCATCACTGTCGATGCCATAGGCTGCACTAAGACTGTCGCCAACAATTAACAGGTTTTTTCGCTGGGGTTCAGCAGCTTGTGACTGGAAACTGACCAGAACCAAAAACAGCCAGATAAACAATGTTTGTGTAGGTAATAAGGTTTTCATAACCGCCAATTAATTATGTGAGGAAAGTATGTCCACAGATAGACAACTGGATCCGTCAAACGACTTCATGATACAGGTACAAAATCTGTCACATTCGGTTGATTTGGGCACAGATAAACTGTCGATTTTACAACAGGTAAATATGGACATTCGTAAAGGTGAGTCTGCCGCTATTGTCGGGCGTTCCGGTTCAGGTAAAACCACATTACTGGGGTTACTTGCAGGACTGGATTTACCGACCAGTGGTAAGGTCAGTCTGGATGGTCATCTCATCAGCACTTTGTCAGAAGATGAACGTGCCAGTCTGCGTTCTCAGCGCGTCGGTTTCGTATTCCAGTCTTTTCAATTGTTACCCACATTATCTGCTATTGAAAATGTAATGTTGCCCATAGAGTTAGCTGGTTTAACTGATGCCAGAATTAAAGCTGAAAACCTGCTCGAACGTGTTGGTCTTGGCGAGCGAATGCAACATACCCCCCGACAATTATCGGGTGGTGAACAACAACGGGTAGCCATTGCCAGAGCCTTTGCTGTGAATCCTCAAGTGTTATTTGCAGACGAACCTACCGGCAATCTGGACACCCGAACAGGTGAGGCGATTACTGAATTATTAATGAACCTGAACAGTGAGCACGGTACAACGCTGGTGATGGTGACGCATGATCAACAGCTGGCAGAGCGATGTCAGCGATATTTCATCATTGAGGCAGGTGTGCTGCATGAAAAAACAGATGCAAATGCAGAGGTGTTATCTGCATGAACGTAACGGCTAAAGTGATTTCGTTCACCCAGGATTTACGTGAGCGAAATGTAAAAGTCATGTTAATGGCGATGATCATAGCGGTGGCAACTGTGGCAACCATAAATGCCTTTGCAGATCATCTGCAAAGAACATTAATGACATCGGCCAGTGCTTTCTTGGCGGCAGATCGTCAGCTAAATAGCCGAACCAATGCTCCCATTCCAGATGCCTGGTATGACGCGGCAGAAAAACAAGGTCTTCAAGTTGGCCGAATGATTGAGTTTGGCACCATGGTTTCCAACGAAACCCAATTTCAACTGGTTGCCGTCAAAGCGATTGATAATGCCTATCCACTTCGTGGTGAAATTGAATGGCAAGCCGATCTGGATAGTCCGAGGCAAGTCTCATCCTCTGGCCCTCAACCCGGCGAAGTCTGGTTGAATCCCCGGCTTATACGCTTATTGGAATTACAGCCTGGTGATGCGCTGGAAATTGGCGCAACTTCACTTGAAGTGACTGGCGTGATTATGCGTGAACCGGATGGTGGCTTTCGGCTTTCTTCTCTCGCACCACGGGTGATGATGCATGTGGATGATGTGGCTGCTACCGAAGTGATACAACCCGGGAGTCGTGTTCGGCATAGAGGTTTATTTGCCGGTAGTGAGGCCGAACTGACTGATTTTGAAGCATGGTTGGAGCCGCGCTTAACAGAAAATTACCGCTGGGTGGATGTCCGGCAAGGTGAAACCCTGGGGGAATCGTTAGAAAAAGCAGAGGGCTTTTTATTACTTGGCGGTAGTCTGGCGGTGTTGCTTGCAGTCGTGGCAATAGCCGTTGCCAGCAGACAATATGCTTTAAGCCAGCGGGATCGCGTGGCGTTACTAAAAACCATGGGGCTGACTGGTAAACGCATCCGTATATTGTATTTATCACGGTTAATTGTATGGGGCCTGATGGCAACCATCATTGGCTTAATACTCGCCATACCTGCTGCCTGGTTATTGGCTTCAATGACCGCACAGTTAATGGACCAGCCGTTACAATTTGAGGTGGACTTCTGGCAACTGTGGCCAGCCATACTAACTGCTTTAGTCGCTTTATTTGCCTTTGCCTACCCTCCGATTGATCGTTTACGCAATACTCCGGCAATGCGGGTGTTTCGCAGTTTGCCAACCAATGACAAGGCCGCTTTAGTCAAAGATTTGTTATTGGCTGTCGTGGTGATATTTGGTTTGTTATGGGTGTATGTCAATGATATTAAGCTGGTAACAGCATTACTCGGGGCAGTTGTTGCGTTAATTATTTCACTGGCGGTTGTCGGTGCGGGTCTAATCTGGTTACTACGTAGATTTCCTGCCGGAAAGGGTGGTTGGCGATTGGCGGTGATTGCGTTGTATCGACATCGTAATGCGACCCTGTCACAAATGTCTGTATTTGCGATGACTATTATGTTGGCTGCAACGTTACTTCTGGTGCGATCATCGTTACTAGCTGACTGGCAGGCACAGTTACCGGAGGATGCGCCAAATCATTTTCTGCTGAACATTGCCCCGGAATCAGTTGATGAGGTAGAAACATTCTTCTCACAGCATCAGATAAACCGTAGCCCTCTATATCCTATTGTTCGTGGCAGACTGACTGAGATTAATGCGCAACCTGCACAGGAAGCTGCACTAAATAAAGATGATGATGAATTGCGCCGCGAATTAAACCTGACAACGTCAAATGCTTATCCAGATGATAACCAAATTGTTGCCGGGCAATGGTTTAAGCCGGGTGAAACAACAGGGCTGTCGATTGAACAATCACTGGCTGAGTCACTTGGGGTAGAAGTTGGTGATGAACTTGGCTTTACGGTGGGGGCTGAAAAAGTGAGCACAACCATCACCAGTATTCGCAGTGTGCAATGGGACAGCATGCGGCCCAACTTTTTTATCATTTTTCCACCCAATGGCACGATAGAGGGATTACCCAGTACCTCGCTGACGAGCTTTTACCTTGCTGAACAGGATAAACCGTTACTAAATGATTTTGTAAGGCAGTTTCCCACCATTTCAGTGTTGGAAATTGATCATATTATCGAACGAATTCAGCAAATTATTGCTCAGGTAACACAGGCGGTGGAAGCAATATTATTGATGATTCTGCTGGCCGCAATTGCGGTGATGGTGGCTGTTGTCAGTGCAACGATGTCTGAACGGCAGCGCGAGGGTGCCTTATTACGTACTCTGGGAGGTCAACAGAAATTACTGGTCAAATCCACAACCATTGAGTTTGCATTGATTGGCTTTCTGGCCGGTATTCTGGGTGTACTGGCAGCTGAAGTTGCCGTGTGGGCACTACAAAATCGTATGTTTGATGGCGAATTTCGCTGGCATTGGCCAGTTGTGATGAGCCTGCCTTTTATCAGTGCAGTGATTCTTGCCATACTTGGACGTTGGCAATTAACGCCTGTATTAACCGTTTCACCTATGTTGTTATTAAGAAGACTGGAATAACCCGGCGATTAGTATGCAGTAGCTTGCATGACTAAATTAAACGTCCCATTATGTGCAGATTTGCATCCTGAGGATGCCTGTTTTGCTTAGGAATAACTGTGCATCGAATATATCGTTTTCTCTTAAAGGTATTGCTGCTAACGATATTAGCGTTTGTCCTGTTGAGTCTGTTGCTGGTATTACCTTTTCGCTGGGTAAACCCACCAATAACCATGGTGATGGCAGACCGCTGGATAACTTCAAGTGAAGACTTTCAACTACGCAAGACCTGGCTCAGCTGGGACGAGATGCCAAAACATGCCGCTTTAGCTGTTGTGACCTCTGAGGATCAGAAATTTCCATTACACAGTGGGTTTGACCTTAAGGCGATTCAGCAAGCGTTAAAAGAACGAGAGCGCCGGGGAGGCTTACGTGGAGCCAGCACTATCAGTCAGCAGGTGGCAAAAAACATGTATTTATGGACCGGCCGCAGCTGGTTCAGAAAAGGTCTGGAAGTCTGGTTTACCTTGCTGATTGAGCTCAGCTGGAGCAAACAGCGCATTCTTGAGATTTATCTGAATATTGCGGAGTGGGGGCCTGGGGTGTTTGGACTGGAAGCGGCCAGTCAATATCATTTTGGTCGATCAGCAATTAATCTGACACCGATGCAGGCAGCCTTACTGGCTTCCTCCTTACCCAGCCCATTGAATTACAACCCAGCCCGACCAGCGCAGCATTTGCATAAACGCGCCGAGTGGAATTTGCAACAACAACGCAGGCTTGGAGGAGTTCAATGGTTGGCTCCGTTAAACCAAGAATAATGTTGATAGATAAATGTGAGCGATTTCACATAGCGACGTCAGAGCATTGGTTCTTCACATAAATTAAACACACCGTCTTTAGAATCAACTCCAGTAAATTGACTTGAAAAAAAGTCAATCAGCAGATTTTTTATAACAAAATGGAGTGAGACGATGAGTATGAATTCGATGACACATGACCTTGAAAGCTGGGCTAAACATTACGCAGATCAGAATGTATTTGAGCATAACGGTGAAATAATCGATAGCGAAAGTGCTTTTAGTTCTGCCGGTTTACATGCCCAGGCTAAACCAAGTTACCAAGACTGGCTGGCATCAATTTCTTAACATCAAAATGAATCAGTATGACGATTCAGTCATCCTGATATATTTGCTCTAATGCGATGGGTTTTACTCATAATTTCAGCCCCTCAATGAAGCTTTGAAAAACAGCTAAATAAGCGTAGTGTTAAGTTCTTGCTTTAACGAGATGATGAGGAACATTGCTATGGACACATCGCAACACACGATGGAAAATCTTTTTATGCAGCTGGGGTTAGAGAGCAATGAAGCAGCCATTGAGCAATTTATGTCTAGCCATACGTTGCAGGAAAATGAAAAACTGGAAAACGCCAGTTTCTGGTCACCATCTCAATCAGCTTTTATTAAAGAATGTTTAGCTTCTGATTCTGACTGGGCCGAGGTAGTTGATCAACTTAACGTTCAGTTACGGCAGTAAGCGTTAAATCTGATTGATTTAGATGCCTGCTGAAGAACTTTGGGGCCAGCAAACACAGATGGCCATGAAACATTTCGCCATTGGTGGTGAAATCTTTCCTCGTGAGTTTATTCGTGCCCTAGGGTTGGTGAAACACTGTGCGGCGTTAGCGAATATTGATTGCCTGCAATTGGAAAAACAGATAGGTCTGGCAATAGTTGAGGCAAGCCTCGAAGTGATCAATGGCGAACATGATCAACAGTTTCCATTAACCATCTGGCAATCCGGTTCGGGTACGCAAACCCATATGAATGCTAATGAAGTGATTGCCAATCTGGCGACAAAGCAATTGAATTCGAAGACTCAGGTGCACCCTAATGATCACTGCAACATGGGACAGTCGACCAATGACAGTTTTTCGACAGCAATGCATATTGCTACGGTGGAGCAAATTCAACATCAGCTGTTACCAGCGCTAATACAGATGCAGCTGGTATTGGATGAACAATCGAAGCTTTGGCAATCCATTATAAAAATCGGCAGAACGCATCTGCAGGATGCTACGCCATTAACATTAGGGCAGCAGTTTTCGGCCTATGCGGCCCAAATACAAAACAATATTGTTCAGTTAAAGCAGGCTACTTATGAACTGTATGTCATTCCCCAAGGTGGTACAGCCGTGGGGACTGGACTGAATTCTTCTGCCGAATTTGCTGAAAACTTTGCCAGACAGCTAAGCGAATATACCGACTTACCTTTTACTGCCAGTGACAACAAGCTCTCGCTGCAGGCCGCTCACGATGGTCTGGTCAATGTATCGGGTATTTTAAACACTCTGGCAGTTAGTCTGAACAAAATTGCGGCTGATATCCGATTATTGGGGTCAGGCCCTCGTTGCGGTATAGGTGAACTGCATTTACCCGAAAATGAACCCGGTTCCTCAATCATGCCGGGTAAAGTGAATCCAACCCAATGTGAAAGCATGCTGATGGTATGTGCTCAGGTGATGGGAAATCATCTAACGATAACGTTAGCGGGTGCTCAGGGGCAATTAGAACTCAATACCTATAAACCATTAATGATCTTTTCACTGTTGCAATCCATCAGCTTATTGAAAGATGTCATAAACAGTTTTACAGAATATTGTCTGCGTGGACTGGAGCCGGATAGACCACAAATCGAAGCGTTTTTAAATAACTCACTGATGCTGGTTACTGTTTTATCACCTGTAATCGGTTATGACAATGCCAGTTTGATTGCGCAACAGGCGCATTTTCATGGCACTACATTACGAGAAGAGGCTGTTCGCTCTGGTTTGATTACTGCAGAAGCATTCGATGAACTTATCCAGCTGGAAAAAATGTTAGGACCACGATGATGCTATAAATGTGTTTAGTTTGATATCAGATACCAAACACCATAACTGCACATGCCTGCAAATAGTATCCAACAGCCAATGATTACAGCCGCTGCATAACGATTTTTGGGTAATTGAATGGGATGTAACTCAGCTTTAGCCAGACAGTCAGACCAAACTGCTTCCGGTATCAGCTTGATGGCTAAATAAATTCCTAAAGGCAAAATAATCAAATCGTCCAGATAGCCAACAACCGGAATAAAATCCGGAATAAGATCAATCGGGCTTAATGCATATGCCACTACCGCAACCCCCAACCACTTAGCTGCTTTTGGTACTGCTGGATCCTTACTTGCCAAAAATAAAGCAGAAATTTGCACTTTCATGCGTCTGGCAAACATTTTCAGTTTAGTTATTAACATCATTGGTTTTGTAGTATGAAGTGCTATTAAAAAATTTCCCTAGATGCAGACAGCCATTGACAAAAAATTCACAATCTATCCGCTTTAATTCCACATGAAAAGTAATGATTATATTGTGTTGATAATCTAATAATAAAAATTGGTAATGGTAGGCGATTTTAAGATGTTTAATAAAAAACTTAAAAGTGACTTAGCTGAGTTAACTACTAAATATGATGAAGTTTATAGTCTTATTAACTCAATACAGGAATCTGTAGCGACAATTCAATTTAATGATAAAGGTATGATCGAGGATGTAAATGACAACTTTTTATCCGTTGTTGGTTATAAAAAAGCAGAACTGGTAGGCAAACACCACCAGGTTTTATGTGATGAAGATTATATTCGTTCTGCCGAATATAAAACCTTCTGGGCTGAACTCACACGAGGCAAACAACAATCGGGTAGGTTTAAGAGACTTACCAAGTCAGACCAAAAAATATGGTTAGAAGCGTCATATTTTCCAATTAACGACAAAGACAATAATGTTACCGCTATTTTTAAAATTGCCTCAGATGTGACGCGTTCACACAACAAAATGCGTGATCTTGAAGCGGTCTCCAATGCATTAAACCGCTCAATGGCGATTATTGAATTTACGCCTGATGGCGAGATATTAACGGCTAATGATAATTTTCTTTCGGTAGTGGGCTATTCACTAAATGAGGTGATTGGTAAGCACCATCGCATTTTCTGTTTTGATCAATTTTACGAAGAAAACCCGAATTTTTGGTCAGATATTAGTACAGGTAAATTTTTCTCTGATCAATTTCAGAGGAAAACGGCTTCTGGTCAATCTATTTGGTTAGAAGCTTCATATAACCCAGTATTTGATGATGATGGCAAAGTGGTTAAGGTTATCAAGTTTGCCAGTGATATTACTCAGAGAATCGAGCACAACGACAAGGTGATGCGTGCCGCTGAGATGTCCTTTTCAACAGCAGAGGAAACCTCGCAAATTGCTAAAAATGGTGTTGAATTACTTAATACCTCCGTGCAAATGTCAAACACGATTCTGCAGGATGTATCAGAAACTTCAACAAACATCGAACAGTTAAATAATGAATCCAAAAATATTGAAAATATCGTTTCAACGATTAATGATATTGCTGAACAGACAAACCTGTTGGCATTGAACGCAGCCATTGAAGCTGCACGTGCGGGCAATCAGGGGCGCGGTTTTGCAGTGGTGGCTGATGAGGTCAGAAAACTGGCATCAAGAACTAGCGAGTCCACTGAGGAAATAAAGGAAGTTGTTAAGCAAAACCGTAAGCTTACGCATGATGTCACGCAAAAGATGGATAGTGTGAAACAAAGGGCACTGGACAGTAATGAACAACTTACTGCTGTTTCATCAGTAATGACGGAAATATTGCATGGTGCCGAAGATGTGTCACGAACGGTTTCTTCGCTTTTATAGATAGGGGATTTCAAGATTTAGACTGTAAAGGTATAACAAGTTATCAGGATTAATTTATTGAGATTACTTAAATAAATTAAAGCTCTTTGTGCTGTGTACGCAATATAACTGTAAGCATATGAACTAATTATGGAAAATAAGATGGGCCTGAAAAAAGTACTTATATTATTCGTCTTATTTTTAGTCGCTTGTAGTTCTGAGAATACTGAAAAATTCTCGTTGAAATTGGCTGGTGTCAATTATTTGGGGGATTTACCGACCCTTGTCGCCAGTAAAAATCAGTTATTTAAAAAACATCAGCTGAATGTTGATGTAAGTTTTAATAATTCGGGTAAGCAAAGTCTTGAAGATTTGCGTGCTGGAAAAGTTGATTTTGCCTTGGTCTCACCAACAGCGTTTACGCTGGATAAATTAGCTAATGCAAACAATGAACTTCAGGGTATAGAGCCCGTAATCCTGGGGAACCTTTTGCATTCCACCTTAATGAATCAAATCCTGACAACCAATAATGGTAAGCAGATTCAGACAGTTACTGATTTATCAGGAGGACGTATTGGTTTGCCAAAAGGGACAAATTCTGAATATCTATGGTGGATTTATTCAGTTTTTTATCAAGTGAATACAGATCAGGTTGATATTATCGATTTACCCATTTCAGAATTGGGTAAGGCATTGATTGATGATAAGGTCGATGCGATTGTTACCTGGCAGCCATGGACTAATCATTTTATTGCGGAATATGGCGACCAGTTTAAACAGGTGGAGGGTAGTCATGTTTATAGCGCAAAATGGCT
>Ga0209344_10002211_pt1 | contig 22345 bp, 25 predicted proteins | sample Cruoilmetagenom6_FD_187293 | JGI IMG/M metagenome (GOLD analysis project Ga0209344, IMG submission 187293) | Oil polluted marine microbial communities from Coal Oil Point, Santa Barbara, California, USA - Santa Barbara Oil Seep Sample 6 (SPAdes)... | ecosystem: Environmental > Aquatic > Marine... | reverse complement strand
AATAATTGTTATAATTATATAACTAATTATAAAAATTTTAATCCATTGCTTATATTTTTGTGTATTTATTGCTTTTAAATAAATATAATAAAGTGTAATAAAAGTTATAATATATAATAAATTATAGAACCAATAATTATAGTGGGTACCGTTTTTATCAAAAAAAACTAAAATGTCATTCTCACTCGCATACCACGCCGTAAATTCAGTTAATGTGATATACCAAAGTAAATACAAAAAGTACTTTAAATAAGTATGTCTTTTATATTTATAAAAAAGAATTGTTCCAGTTACCGAAGCTAATAATTCAGAATAGGGTACAAAATCGCTCAATATTACACCAGATATATTCATTAGTTATTGCCAGGAGGGTTAGGTTTTCCACCATTTAACAATAAGCCATCTTCTTGTTGCAGCATAATAGCAAAAAAGCTCGCTTTTTCAGTTCTTTGATTCGGTGAATCTTCATAACGTTCTTTAAGTTTATCTTTTAAAAGAACTACTTTTCCGTCTAATATAGTGTAGCCAGATTCTAAATCATCAGTTTTAGTCGGTGCTATAAAAAACGTTTGATGATTTTTTTTCTTACCCGATGCTTTATCTGACTCAACTCCAAAATAGAACTGTATACCTTTTGGGTCTAGACCTGCTTTTTCAGATTCTTCTTCAACATGGAGTATATATTGTTTTATGGTCTCGAGATCGAACCAAACAGTTCTAGTATCACTAAAATCTTTACCATATTTTTTCTTCAAAGTATCTTTTAGAATTTTTACTCGATTTTTACCATAATCTTTATATTGATCTACAGCATCTTTAAGAGGAATAATTTGCTCTAGCATTTCTGCTTTGGCTTTTTCATCAACTTCAAGACATTTAGTTGTTTTTTGACAAGAAGTTATGATTAAGGCAAACGCAATGGAAATAAAAAAAGGAATGTTGATTTTTCTGAATTTTAATTTTAGAATCTTCATAATTATTGGGTTTATGGTTAAGTATCTGCAAATTACCAATAAAAGTTGGTTTTAAAAAAGGGGATTTTCCCCTTTTTTTGTACAGGAAAAATCCCCTTTTAATTTAGGGTTTTTCCTCTTGTATAAAGTGAGTTATTGCCTCAACTTTGCGGTATTAATTATTTAGAGTTAGTTAATTATTTGGGTATTAAACAAGAAGCTTTTATTTCTCCAAACAATGAAAAAGAATAATTAGGCGATATCAAGAATGGGAAAATTGCTATGAACATTAAAATTGCTAAGCCCTAAAAAAATAAAATTTAAGCTTCTTGTTTAATTTAATTGTAATGACACAACTAATCCTTCATTGGCTCTAATATTGAACACAGTATTATCTTCAAAAATTAGATACTGTCCCTTAATACCTTTTAACTTTCCGGTATAATTTTTATTTTTTTCTAAATTCAGGCTTTTAACTTTTTCAGGATATTGTAAAACCGGAAATTCTATATGCGTTTCGTTGGAATTATTTTCAAGATAATACGATTTTGCTTCATCCGGAATATACACAGAGAGTTTTTCTTTTACAGCAACAAGATCAACATCTTCAATATTATTTGTTAGCATTTTTCGCCAATTAGTTTTATCAGAAATATGATCTTTTAAAGCAACTTCGGTTATGCCTGCTAAATATCGATTAGGAACTTCCAGAATTTCTATGGCTTCATGGGCGCCTTGATCTATCCATCTGGTAGGTACTTGTTGTTTTCTGGTAACACCAACTTTTACATTACTAGAATTAGCCAGATAAACAATATGAGGTTGTAACTGTACAGATTTTTCATACTCTAAATCTCTATCTTCTTTGTCGAGATGTGCTGTACTCAGTTCTGGTTTCATAATCCAATCTGCAGCTTGAGGTATTTCAAAAAAGCAACTCTTACAAAAACCTTGTCTGTAAATGGGTCTGTTCAAATGACAATTAAGGCATTCATACTTAACAAAATCAAGCTGAATATTTCTATCTAATAACTGATTAACATTGATGAAATCTGATCCCATATCTAAATAATATTGAATCGGACTCGTTTTTTCAGTTCGCATTTTTTTCAGTACACCTTTATAGATCATAACTTACAATTTTCAAGTACCAAATTACAAAAGAAATTATTGGATTTTGGAATTTACATATTGATTTTTTGCTAAAAAACATTAACTTTTAGCTATTACCTTAACGGATTGTTTTACCTGCTGAGCAATTTTTCGAGCTTTATCGATATCTTGATTTACAATAGTGATATGGCCCATTTTACGAAAGGGCTTGGTTTGTTTTTTCCCATATATATGAGGTGTTACACCATTCATTTCTAAAACTTTTTCCATATTTTGATAAACGACATCACCAGTATGATTTGCTGAACCAACTAGATTAACCATTACCGCACCAACTTTACTGGATGTATCACCTAAGGGTAAGCCTAAAATAGCACGTATATGTTGTTCAAATTGGTTTGTATAAGAGGCCTCAATAGTATAATGCCCACTGTTATGGGGTCTTGGAGCCACTTCATTTACTATTATTTCATCATCTTCGGTCAGAAATAACTCAACAGCTAATAAACCAACATGTTCAAATGCCTGTGAGACTTTCAAAGCAATATATTCTGCTTTTTTTGCTATTTCTTTAGATATTCTTGCCGGACAAATCACGTACTCTACCTGATTGGCTTCAGGATGAAATTCCATTTCAACAACCGGAAATGTTTTTAGGTGACCTTTTGCATTTCGTGCAACTACAACAGCTAATTCATTTTTAAATGGAATCAGTTCCTCAATAACACATTCTACATTGGGTAATTCATTTATATCGGCATATGTTTTTACAATTTTCACACCCATACCATCATACCCAAATTGAGCGCTTTTCCAAACAAAAGGAAAAGCTAATGTTTCATGTTTTAAAGCCGTTTCAATTTCGTGTGTATATGCAAAGCGAGAAAAAGCAGCTGTAGGAATTGAATGATCTGTATAAAATAACTTTTGATTTGCCTTATTCTGAATAGTTTTGAGTGTTCTCGCAGAAGGATAAACCTTTAATCCTTCATCTTCCAATTTTTCTAAGGCTTCAACATTTACATTTTCTATTTCTATCGTCAAAAGATCTACTTTTTTACCAAAATCATAAACTGTATTAAAATCTAAAAGGCTTCCTTGATAGAATTCATTACAAATAGATTTACACGGAGCATCGGGTGAGGCGTCAAGTACTAAAGTATAAATATCAAATTTTTGAGTTTCTGTCAATAACATCCTACCCAATTGTCCTCCGCCAAGGACGCCCAATTTGAAATCTGAAGAAAAATAGTTATTCACTTTAAATGCTTTTTTACAAAATTAAGCATCTTGTACCAATTGTAATATAATTTTGCTATAAAAGAAAATGATTAATTTTTTATTTATTATGAAAAAGAAAATCAAGCATAGCCTTAGTTAAGGTTTATTTTTATTTTGAAATAGAAATGAAAAAGGGGCGTTTTATTAAAGTTAAATTATGTTGCAATTCGTACTTTCAGTTTAAAAATTAAAAATTAGTAATTATTAAAGTGTCCCCGTTTTTAATAACTTTATATTCTCGGGCAGAAAATTGGGTACCACTTTGTGGTGCTCCGCCAAGCGCAAGAGCGAATTTAGTACCATCACAAGTACACTCCATATTTAGCCCGTCATTAATTACCATTGGAGTATTACATTCTTGTAAAGTTAAATGTGGACAGGCCCTGTCATAAGCGAAATACTGATTATTATTAAGATTATAAACGAAAATTCCGGAAATACCTCCATTAATGGCAATTGAACCGCCAGGACTAAGTAAAGGCAATGAACTGGGATTGTTTAAAAATACTGTTTCATTTACCGGTACATTAGGTAATATAGGATTGCCGTCATCAGATGATTGACACGAAACTACAAGAGATACTATTAATATTAGCAATAATCGTTTCATTTATTAAAGAATTTTAACAAAGTATTAAATAGATATGCAATTTAAAATAATTTGTACATTTGTATGTTAGTCTCATCCAAAAATTAAGTTAAAGGTTGAGATTTTTTTAATTTAATATAAATTAATGAGTTATGAGTAAAGTTTCATACTATACTGAAGAAGGATATCAAAAATTAAAAGAAGAGTTAGAACATTTAGAGCATATAGAACGTCCTAGGGTGACGAATGCCATTGCAGAAGCCAGAGATAAAGGTGATTTGAGTGAAAATGCCGAATATCACGCTGCTAAAGAAGAACAGTCTTTATTAGAATTTAAAATAGCGCAATTAAAAAATGTTGTGGCGTCAGCAAGAATTATTGATGAAAGCCAATTAGATGTGTCAAAAGTTTTGGCTTTATCGACTGTTAAAATAAAGAATATTGAAAACAAAATCGAATTCAGTTATACGCTTGTCGCCGATTCTGAATCTGATTTTAAAACAGGAAAAATATCTGTAAATTCACCAATTGGTAAAGGTTTATTAGGTAAATCTGTTGGAGATATTGCTGAAATTCAAGCTCCAAATGGAGTTATGAAATTTGAAATTATTGAAATAACAAGAGGTTAATATGAGTTCAATCTTCACAAAGATAATTAACGGTGAAATTCCGAGTTATAAAGTTGCAGAAAATAAGGATTTCTTTGCTTTTTTAGATATTAACCCCAATGCTAAAGGACACACTTTGGTAGTTCCCAAAAAAGAAGTGAATAAGTTATTTGATTTAGATGAGAAAACTTATACTGATTTGATGGCTTTTTCCAGAAAGGTAGCTCTAGCGTTAGAAAAAGCAGTGCCTTGTAAAAGGGTAGGCGTGTCTGTGATTGGTTTAGAAGTACAACATGTTCATGTGCATTTGATTCCATTAAATTCTATGAGTGATATTAATTTTAAGCACAAAGTGAGTTTAAACAAAGAAGAATTTGAAGAAATAGCTACCACAATAGCTAATAATTTAGACTAGTTCTTTAAACATTGCAGTAAAAGTTGTGCCTTTACCAAGTTCAGACTTTTTGACATAGATTTTACCGTCGTGATAATCTTCTATAATACGTTTCGTAAGTGATAAACCAAGTCCCCAACCACGTTTTTTTGTAGTATATCCGGGCTCAAATATTTTATGATACAAATTTTTAGGAATCCCTTTGCCCGAATCAGTAACATCAATGACTATATATTTATCATCTTTTGATGATATTTGAATATTAATACTGCCTTTACCCTGCATAGCATCGATAGCGTTCTTTATTAAATTTTCAATGACCCAACTAAAAAGTTGTGTATTGATCATTGCATAAATCTTTTCTTTATTTAAAATTTCAAGTTTTAAATCTACTAATTTTGAGCTTCGAGATTGATAATAATCAAAAGCTTTTTGAGTTTCAAATACTACATCATGTCTGCTTAATTTAGGGATAGAACCAATTTTAGAAAAACGATTGGCAATTGTATTTAAGCGTTCAACATCTTTTTCAATCTCTACCACCGTATTTTCATCGGCATTTTCCATACGTAAAATTTCAACCCAACCTAAAAGAGATGAAAGTGGTGTGCCAATTTGATGTGCAGTTTCTTTGGCCATTCCGGCCCATAATTTATTTTGCTCTGCAGCTTTATTAGATTTAAAAACCAAATAAATAACTGTCCCAAAAAGGAGTAAGATTAAGACCAACGCTAATGGATAATATTGTAGTTTATTTAGCAGATCAGAATCTCGATAATAAATATTTCCGGCAATCTCATCACTATTATGCTGTTTAATAACTAAAGGTTTATTTTCACTTTTCATTATAGCGAGCTGCTTTGTTAAATATATTCGCTGCTCAGTAGGAAGATTATCAAAACTTGCTGTTCTGTTAAAATCTAAATTATTCCACCCTTCAATTTCACCTTCTCTGTTTGTAAGGATCATTGGAATATTTTTATTGCTAACTATAATTTTTTCTTCAAGTGAAATGTCGATATCTAAATCGGGATTATTCATATTTTCTAAAGCGGCAGCAATCACTTCCATTTTAGAGCGTTCTTCTACTTTAAATTTTTGAAAGAAAATATTTGTATTCCACAGAATAAGGGAAACTACCAAAAAAGCGGCAGTTATGAGTATCCATCGAAGTAGGTTTTTGTTTGGAGGGAGATTCATTCCAACAAATATAAAATTATCTCGCGATATAACTAAAAAAAGAATTCATAATATAATTAATTGAAGAATAAGTATTTTAGCATTTAGAAAAAAAGAAGACATGTTAAGTATTGATCCAGCTAAAATTTCAACGGCTAAATTACATAGTTATTTGCTAAGTGCTGTAGCGCCAAGACCTATTGCATTTGCCAGTACAATTGATGTAGAAGGTAATCCAAACCTTTCACCATTTAGCTTTTTTAATGTGTTTAGTGCGAACCCACCAATCATGATTTTTTCTCCTGCCAGACGGGTAAGGGATAATACTACAAAGCATACTTTAGAAAATGTTCAAGAGGTAAAAGAAGTTGTTATTAATGTTGTGAATCATACTATTGTTCAACAAATGTCATTAACTAGTACTGAGTATGGAAAGGGTGTTAATGAATTTGAAAAAGCAGGTTTTACTATGCTCGAATCTGATTTAGTAAAACCTTTTAGAGTTGCAGAATCTCCTGTTCAATTTGAATGTAAGGTCAATGAAATAATGGAGTTGGGTAAGGAAGGGGGAGCAGGTAATTTGATTATTTGTCAAGTGTTAAAAATGCATATAAGTAATGAGGTTTTAGCCAAAGATGGCGGTATCGATCAACAAAAACTAGATTTAGTTGCCAGAGCAGGAGACAGTTATTATTCAAGAGCAAATAGAGGTTTTTTTGAAATACCAAAACCATTAGCTACTTTAGGAATAGGTTTTGACCAAATTCCTTATGAAATTAGAAATAGTAATACTCTTTCTGGGAATAATTTAGGAATGTTAGCGAATGTAGAATCCTTGCCTAATCAACAAGATGTTGATAACTTCCTCAAGGATAATCATCAATTTATAGGAATAAAAACAGAAGAAAAACATAAATTTGCGAAACAGTTTTTAGCAAATAATGATGTGGAAAGTGCATGGAAAGTACTTTTAATAAAATAAATAAATAGAATGGAAGTAACAGGAAAAATTAAACTTATAGGAGAAACTCAAACATTTGGCGCTAGCGGATTTAGAAAACGTGAGTTGGTTGTAACTACAGATGAGCAATATCCTCAAATGTTAATGATTGAATTTGTTCAAGATAAGACAGATGTATTAAATAGCTATAGTGTTGGAGAGGATGTGAAAGTAAGTATTAATTTACGTGGTAGAGAATGGATAAATCCTGAGGGTGTTGCAAAGTATTTTAATTCGATTCAAGGATGGAGAATCGAAAAAATACAGAGTGAAGCTGCCCAAGGAATGCCTCCGGTAGATGCAATTGATGCTTTTGAACCTGCTGACAATGTAAGTGATAATGAACCAGACGATTTACCGTTTTAGCCATCATCACACCCGCCTGAACGAATTCTTTCTGGCAGGAAGCAAATTGTCATCTTGTGCAAGACTGTGCTGAGCATTACAGAGAAGCGAGAACATTTCGCTTCGAAGGTAGCTAACGCAGTTAGTCGAAGCATCGAAGGATAATTTTCGTGGAATTCTTTAAGATATTCCAAAATAGAATAAAAAGGCTTTTCATTGAAGAGCCTTTTTATTGCTTAAAAAAGTATTTTTGAAACATGTATTTTTTGTCTGAAGAAATATGGTTTCCACCTGTTGAAAAAGCAAGCTCTGAAGGTATATTAGCTATAGGTGGAGATCTATCACCAGAACGATTAGAATTGGCATATCGAAGTGGAATTTTTCCTTGGTTTAGTGAAGGTGATCCTATTATTTGGTATAGTCCAGATCCTAGAATGGTCTTGTTTCCTGAAAAGTTAAAGATCTCAAAGAGTATGAGACAGTTGATTCGTAAAGGAGAATTTACAATTACTTTTAATACAGATTTTAAAAATGTGATCGCTAATTGTAAAACAATTAAACGTCCAGGCCAACCTGGAACTTGGATTACTGATGAAATGCAATCTGCCTATCTTAAATTACATGATTTAAATTTGGCAAAATCTGTTGAGGTATGGCAAAATAATGAGTTGATAGGAGGCCTTTACGGAATAGATCTTGGACATATTTTTTGCGGAGAAAGCATGTTTAGTAAGGTTTCAAATGCTTCAAAATTAGCATTTATTTACTTGGTAGAAAAGATGAAAAAAGAGTATTATAAATTATTAGATTGTCAGTTGTACAATGAGCATTTAGCTAGTTTGGGTGCCGAAGAAATATCTCGCAAAGAATTTTTAAACTATATTTGAATTTTTATAAGTATATGGGAGTGTATTTAAAACCTATGAGTAGAGTTGCTATAATTTTAACCTTAGTTTTATTGAACGTTAGCTGTGATCAGTTATCTAAAAAAATGGTTCGAAATAAGCTGGATTCTAATGAAAGAATTCAAGTTATTAACCATAATTTGATTCTCACTAAAGTCGAAAATTCTGGAGCCGCATATAGTTTTGGCTCCGATTGGAATCCAATAGTAAAAGGCATTATTTTAAAGATAATACCGGCAATTGTGCTAATTGTTTTACTAGGGATGACACTTTTAAGAACAGAATATCCAAAAATTGTAATGATAGGCTTCACTTTTGTAATTGGTGGAGGTATTGGTAATGTATTTGACAGAATTGTTTACGGTTCTGTCACAGATTTTTTATATGTTGACTTAGGCTTCTTTGCAACTGAAATTTTTAATATGGCCGATGTGTCAATTGTAATTGGAGCCTTAATAATATTAGGTCATACATTGATTGTGAAAAAGGATACAATTAGTTTAAATGAAAGCCCAGAATAATGGAAGTAAAAGATGCACAGTTGGCTGTTGATAAATGGATAAAAGAGCATGGTGTCCGCTATTTTAATGAATTGACGAATATGGCTCAGTTAACAGAAGAAGTTGGAGAAGTAGCGCGTATTATTGCTAGGCGCTACGGTGAGCAGAGTGAAAAAGAATCTGATAAAAATAAAGATTTAGGTGAAGAATTGGCTGACGTATTGTTTGTTGTTTTATGTTTAGCAAATCAAACAGGTGTAAATTTACAAGAGGCTTTTGATAAGAAGTTAGATTTGAAAGCGAAACGTGATCACGAAAGACACCATAATAATGAAAAATTAAAATAATGACTTTTTCAGACAAAATAAAAACGGGTATTTTTTGGAAAAATACATTACGAATTTCTACTATGTTTTTTGTAATTCTCATTATTTTTTCATTGCTATTAAATAGTTTTTCAGATATTTTTAAGTTTGATTTGGCGGCTATAAAGGCTAAAAATTTCGCTGATGGCAACTGGCAGCGTTTCTTTTTATCTAAAATAATAATTGCCGTACTTTATGGAATGTGGGTTACCAATAGAAATATGAAGTAAGTCTAAACCTTACATTATTGTAATTCGATATGAATTAAATTACACCTCTAATAAGCTTCGCTTGTAGTTTCATTATGAAATATATTTCATCTTCAACTAACCTCAAGGAGATATTCCTTCAAATTTACTTTTTAATTGTCCCCTTGAGGGAACTTTAGGGGTGTTTTGTAGTATAGTCAATTGAGTGACCGAACATCTTTTTAGCTTTAGCAGTGTCGCAGAACAAACTTGTCAAGTGTTTTATATAACTTCATTACGAGTCTTTTAACTGTCGTTTTAGACAGGTTAAAGCGTAGTAATCTCATGAATTGAAACTACAATTTAACAGATTGTCACGTCACTTCGTTCCTCGCAATGACGATACATTAATCTAACTTTATCAGATCAATATTACTTTCTTTTACTTTTTTGTTAAGTTCTTTTACGTCACTTTCAAAAATCTTATAAAGATTCCCTAACTCTTTGTCAATCTCTTTGGTGATTTCATTTTTAAAGGCCACTGCTTGATCTGTTGGCCTAAAATTACCAATTGAAGACAACGAATTTAAATGCCCTAATTTGTTATTTAACTTAATAGGAAAATTCAAAGGATCTTGATTACTCTTGCTTTTTGTCTGATATAGATTATTTTCGATAACTGTAATCTCTTTGGATATTTTACCTGCAAAATCCAACAATTCTTTATGTGTTTTTTTATCCGCCGACTTTTTTAACTGCCCTATCTGATCTTTTACCTTTTTTACATTTTTAAGGGCTTTGTGTATTTCAGTCATTTTATCCCGAACACTAATAATAAAATCAAACTGTGACTGTATATCCTCCATAGAAGCCTCACTGCGAGGATCTTTTAAAATATTAAAATCTTGTGAGGTGCTTGCACCATTTTTGGTAAGTTGTACTGAATAATTCCCGGGGATAGCCTTAGGTCCACTCAAAGATGCCCACCATAAAATCATACCATTCACTTTTTCAGCATCGGGATACATCATATTCCAGTTAAACTGATTGCTTCCCGGTTTTACTTTTAGCTGTTCTTCTTTTTTCTTTTTATCAGGATGTGTAGAATACTTTTTAATCAATTTTTTGCTGTTATCTAAAAAGGAAAGTGAAATGGTATCAGTCTTAGCAGTATCCTTTACATAAAAATTCACAGCCACACCACCCTTATGATTCTGACCTTGTGTTTTTGATATTTTACCATTACCACCGCTCATTCTATAACTATCTATCGGTTTAAACAAAAAGTAATCTTGATTTGTTAGGGTATTTTCTAATTGATGTAGCGGTGTTAAATCATCTATCATCCAAAAAGAACGACCTTGTGTTGCGGCAATTAAATTATCGTTTTTAACAACTAAATCGGTAATTGGTACAATAGGCAGATTTAATTGGAATTTTTTCCAACTTGTGCCATCATCAAAACTAACATACATACCACGTTCTGTACCTGCATATAATAAACCTTTTCGTTTCGGATCCACACGCATAGCTCTTGTAAAATCTTCATTACCAATTCCTTTTACAATCAGTTTCCAGGATTGACCATAGTCTGATGTTTTATAAATATAAGGTCTGTAATCACCTGTTTTATATTTTGTACCTGTAATATATGCTCCACCTTTGGTAAAAGGGTCTATTTCAATACAGTTGATCATCATCCATTCAGGCATTATTTTTGGCGTAACGTTTTGCCAATTCTTACCTCCATCTTTGGTGACATATACCAAGCCATCGTCAGAACCTGTCCAGATCAAATTTTTTTCAAAAGGAGATTCTGCGGCAGCGAAAATAGTACCATAATATTCAACACCCGTATTATCTTTAGTAATAGGACCACCCGAAGATTTTAATGTTTTAGGGTCGTTTCTAGTCAAATCCGGACTTATAATCTCCCAAGACTGCCCTTCATTTTCTGAGGCGTGTAAATGATTGGATGCGGCATACAATCTCTTCGTGTTGCTCGGTGAAAAGAAGATAGGGAAATTCCATTGAAAACGATATTTAAAATCTTCAGCACCATGCCCCATTGGGTCATCGGGCCACACATTAATTGCTCTAACTTCTTTTGTTCTATGATTTACGCGTGTTAAAAATCCGCCATAGCTACCACCATATACAATGTCATTGTCATTTGGGTCTACAGCAATATGTGCACTTTCGCCACCGGCAGTTGATTCCCAATCACTTTCTGTAATAAATTGACCATTTGTTCGGTGCGAGATACGAATCGTAGAATTGTCTTGTTGAGCACCATAAATTCGATACGGAAAATGATTATCTGTTGTTACTCTATAAAATTGAACCGTTGGTTGATTGTGATAAGTCGTCCAGTTTTCACCGGCATCAAAACTTATCTGGGCACCACCATCATCAGCAATAACCATACGCTGATTGTCTTCTGGTGCTATCCACAGATCGTGATGGTCACCATGAGGAGCATTAAAAGTTTCATAAGTTTTACCACCATCTTTTGAACGATGGTACCTTACGTTCAATACATATAAGCCATTTTCATCTTGAGTATCAGCATATAAACGCGTATAATACCAGGCACGCTGGCGTAATTTACGTTCGCTGTTTATGAGTTTCCAAGTTTTACCTGCATCCATAGATTTGTAAACTCCACCATCTTTATTTTCAATGAGCGCCCAAACGATATCAGAATTTACAGGTGAAACGGTTACACCACTAATACCCCAAATACCTTTAGGTAATCCTTCATTGCTAGAAATATTTGTCCAATTGTCACCACCATCTATACTTTTCCATAAAGCCGAACCATCTCCACCACTAGATAGGCTATACGGGGTTCTTCTTATATTCCAAGTACTTGCATATAAAACACGTGCATTATTAGGATCAATAATTAAATCTACTGCTCCTGCATCCGCATTAGCGAACAATACTTTTTTCCAAGTTTCACCTCCGTTTACAGATTTGTAAACGCCACGATCGTTTGAAGATTTATATAAATCACCCAGTACTGCAGCATATACAATATCAGAATTTTTAGGATGAATACGCATACGAGGTACATGTCTGGAATTTTTCAATCCGATAGATTTCCATGTTTTTCCTGCATCGACAGATTTCCAAATACCATCACCTGAAGATACATTACCACGTACGGTTTTTTCTCCAGCGCCTGCGTATATAACATTATTATCCCATTCGCTCACAGCAATTGAACCCATAGAGCCTCCAAAAAAGCCATCAGAAATATTTTCCCAGGTATTACCAGCATCAGTTGTTTTCCAAATACCACCACCAGTAGAACCCATATAGAATAAATTCGCTTTCCCCGATACACCAGTTACCGCGCAACTACGACCGCCACGAAACGGACCAATATTTCGCCATTGTATAGCGTCATAATATTTTTCGGCAAATTGTGTGGTGTTTTGTTGTTGTTTTCTTTTGTATTTTTGGGCGTTTGTTGAATAGCTCGTTAGCAATAATAAGCCAGCAAAAATTAGGACTGCTTTTTTCATAATTAATTGGTTAGTTCGAAAGCTAAATTTACATAAAAATTAAAAGTCAACAATTCGTAAATGAATTTATTTTTAGATTATACAGACAAACAAATAGAATACGCTAAAATTCAAATTTCGGGCTCGAAAAGTGAGTCGAATAGATTGTTGATTTTACAACAGTTATATGCTAATTTAAAGCTCGAAAATGTTTCTGATTCGGATGATAGTAAGTATTTGATGAGAGCTTTACAATCCAATAAAGAATTAATAGATATTGGGCATGCAGGAACAGCTATGCGTTTTTTAACTGCTTATTTTGCCTCAAAAGAAGGTAAAGAAACGGTCTTGACCGGTTCTGAGCGTATGCAAAATAGGCCTATTAAAATATTGGTGGAAGCTTTGAGGAAATTGGGTGCGGATATTCAATATGTAAATAAAGAAGGCTACCCACCTTTACGGATTAAAGGCAAAAAACTGACTAAAGATAAAGTTCAACTTAACGGAAATGTAAGTAGCCAATATATTTCAGCATTATTGTTAATGGCACCATCTTTGGAAAACGGACTGGAAATTGAGCTACTAGACGAGATCACTTCTCGCCCTTATTTAGAAATGACATTGACGTTGTTGAGAAACCTGCGTATTTCTTGTGCTTTTAATGAAAATATTATAAAAGTATTACCAAAGCAAAAGATTGAAGATACGACGATTGTTGTAGAATCTGATTGGAGCTCTGCATCTTATTTTTATAGCCTTATCGCTTTGAGCGGAGTGGGGGCAACGATCGAATTATCGTCTTACAAAAAAGAGAGCTTACAAGGTGATAGTTGTTTGGCAGATATTTATAAATCTTTAGGTGTTGAAACTAGCTTTAGAGAAAACTCCATTATATTGAAAAAAACCAATATTATTAAGAACGATTGTGAATTATCTATTGAATTGGACCTTAGAAATGCTCCAGATACTGCTCAAACCATAGCGGTTAGCTGTTTTGGTCTAGGGATTTCGTGTAACTTGAGAGGTTTACATACCTTAAAAATTAAGGAAACAGATAGGTTGGTGGCCTTAGATAATGAATTCAAAAAATTGGGTGCTGAGATTATGGTAACAAATGAGAGTCTACATTTAAAAGCAGCATCTACCATCCATAAAAATAAAAGTATCCCAACCTATCACGACCATCGAATGGCGATGGCATTTGCGCCTTTAGCTTTAAAGGTGCCTATAACTATTGAAGAAGCTGATGTGGTTACAAAATCATATGCCAGTTTTTGGGAGGATTTTGAGAGATGTTTTTATAATACGTCGAGGAAAAAGCCTAATAATTCTTGAATATTTAATCCTTAATATTATTTTAATTAATAGAATGTGTGTGTTCAAATGTTAAAGTTTGTAACACATGTTAATTTAATGCGTCTTTATTTAATGAGGTCTTAGTCTATTTATATTGAACCTTAAACCAAAAATTATGTTAGGATACATGTCAACTATTACCAAAGATGCTATAAACGGTCGATACTCAAAACTTCGTTTTTTGATCGGAGAATATGACGTTGTTGCCTATAATTCAGTTGAATCTAATGCCTGGATTAGAGCGGGTAAGGGTACGGCTAGTTATTCTTTAGAAGACAGTTTTATAACCGAAAAGGTTGAAATAATTAGGAAAAATGGTATTATATCTATGCATAATACCGTAGGTTGTGATTTTGAAAAGGATACGTTTAACATGCAAACCTTAGATTATACTTCGGGTATTATGGATATATTCAAAGGCACAATTAAAAATGACATATTGATCTTTTGTAATAATGAATCAGGGATAAAAACAAAAAATGAGTTTGGAGATTCGTTTAAATTCAAATTAATTTACAAGCAATTGTCGCTAATAGAAAATGAATTAGTTGTTGGGTGCTCTAAAGATGATGGCAAAACGTGGTTTCCTTTTATAAAGAATATATACAAAAGGAAAAATATAGGCGGCTAAACAATTTCCAAAAAGAATCGCTCTTTACTTTTTGAATTTGCACCTATCCTTTTATAAAATTTAATAGCTCTAGTATTAAAGTCAGGCGTTTGCCATTGAATCAAATTGCACCCTAACTTTGCACCTTCTTCTTGAATTTTATGAACTAATTTTTCTCCTAATCCTAATCCGCGAGCTGACTCATCCATAAAAAGACAGTCCATGTAAATGTATTCTTCCGCATCCCATGTTGCATATTGTTTCATATACGTTGCATAACCTATTAATCGATCATTCCTTTCAACAACTAAACAATATAATTTTTTATCATGGCTAAATAAATCTTTTGTTAACTGTTCAGTTTTATTTTCTTTGTAATATTCTGCCTGTTCATATTGTGCGTGTGCCTCACACAGTGCAATAATCTGCTCAATATCTTTAGGCTGCGCAAAACGTATTTCTGAATGGGTTTTCATGTTATTTATTATTCATAATGTCATTTATATAACTATCAAAATCAGGTGAATTAGCTTGAGATAATACATGTTGTATCCATGCTTTTCGCTCATGGGCGAAAATTTCTAATTCCCAAATACAAACCAGTGCTTTAGGATTATAAATTGATGGCTTTATTTCAGATGGATTATTAAAATCTGCAAAATAAATCTTTGTTTCTACCATGTTTTCTCCTGTAAACCAATTCAATAAAACTAATACGCCTTCTCTGGCTTCGTGCACAATTAGAAAAGCATTATTGTATGTTGGTAAAGTAGAATTTTTAATATTCAGAATCCAGTTAGGAAGTTCTTTTATAGCGTTCTCTAAAATTTGTATTGATTCAAATTCTAGACGGTTAGTAATTGTATAAACTTTTACTTTACAATCATTAATAGTTACTAGGTCTTGAAACTCAATTTTTCTTGGTTTATATGGATCAAATGTGTATTTCATCTTTTGTTAGGAGCTATATTTTTAAGTTTTAGTATCAATTTTTGTGCTTTTTCTAGGTCTTTTGGTTCAAAAACTTGCTTGTTAGAAACAGGATATTTTTCTATCATTTTTGAGGGTCTTATGGGTCTTTTCTCAAAATTTCCACCACAAGTTGGACAGACATTTTCAAAAATTTCTAGAGCACAATTTTTACAATATGTACATTCAAAGCTACAAATCATTGCTTCTGTAGAAATATTTGGTAAATCTTTACCACAATGTTCGCAACAGTTTCTTATTTCTAACATTTTATAAATATTTTTCTTTGATCATGTCCATATGCCATATATCATGACCAATAATGGTAAAGGCAGCAGCTCTGGCTGACATTGCATTCCCGCTAGAAATACCAATACATTTTAGATCAGCATCAGTTAAACTGTTCAATAAGTTAATAGAGCTTTCACGGAATGTTTTAAATTCTAAGAGCAAAGCTTCAATTGATTTTGAAGTTGCATTTGATGGTTCAACGTATATATTCTGATCGAAGCTGGTCAATGGAGTTTTGTCATTTCTAGATATACGGAAACAACGGTACATAAAAATACGCTCTGTATCGATAAGATGTTGTAAGATTTCTTTTATGCTCCATTTTTCAGGTGCATAACGATAATTTAATTTACCGTCTGGAATATCGCTAAAAAATTTAATTACATTTTCTTTTCCTGCTTCAAAACCTTCACGGAGTTTAATTGTGTCAGTTAATTTTGATATATATCTTTCATAATATGTATCAAATTCTGATGGATTTAAGTTACTTGTTGTCATTTGTTATATATTTTGAATATCAAAAATACAATGAAAATATTAAGTATAAAATTAAATAATTTTGTTATTTGCTATAATTACCTTAATTTTGAATGATTTTAGTCAATAATACCTTATAAATGAAATTAGATGAATCGAGTTGTTTAATTCTTGAAGAATTACAAAAGAATGCTAGAGTTCCATTAACCGAAATTTCTAAGAAGATAGGACTGTCTTCTCCTTCTGTGGCTGAAAGAATCCAAAAAATGGAAGACGCGGGTATTATTGAAGGATATACTGCGAAAATTAATATGGAAGTGCTTGGAAATTCATTAGGTGTTTATATATCAATAAAAATCAGATTCGGCCAGGTAAAGAATTTTGAAGAATATATAAAAAGTGTTCCCGAAATTTTTGAATGCCATAAACTTACGGGACATGATTGTATGTTGATGAAAGGGTATGTTAAGAACCCAAAACATTTGGAAGATCTAAATGCGCGATTAGCAAAGTATGGAGAGTTAACAACATCACTTATATTATCATCGATTGTTAGTGAAAAAATTTACAATTCTTATACAGCTACAGAAAGCAATCCATTTTGAACTTTTTATAAAATAAAAAACATGGCTATCTCTAACGGAAAAATTCTTCTTCTTCTAACTTTAACTCTTGTTTTTGCTTGTTCAACTCGACAAGAATTAATTATCGATTATTCAAATTCGCAAATTGTATATTCTGGCAGAATCGATTCGTCGCAAGCTAAGGGTGCAGAACTATATTGGTCGGGAACCTCAATAAAATTTAATTTTGAAGGAGAATCTATATCTGCATTAATGGAAGATGAAAAAGGAGATAATTATTTCAATATTATAATTGATAATGACAGTCTTTCTATTTTAAGACCAGATACAACTAAACGTTATTATCAACTTGCTTCAGAATTATCCAAAGGAAAACATACAATTGAAATTTTCAAACGGACTGAATGGGATAGAGGAAAAACTTCTTTTTATGGATTTCAAATAAAAGGAGCTGCAAAGTTATTACCAAAACTACCACCCAATAAAAGAAAAATAGAATTTTATGGAAATTCTATAACAGCTGGTTATGCCATTGAGGACACATCTGGAAGAGATTTACCTGATAGTACATACACGAATAACTATTTAAGTTATGCCGCTATTACGGCCAGGCACTTTAATGCTAACTATCATTGCATCTGTAGAAGTGGTATTGGGATTACCGTTAGTTGGATTCCTGAAATAATGCCAGAAATATATGATAGGTTAAATCCTACTGACTCAGATAGCAAATGGGATTTTTCTTTATATAGCCCAGATATAGTCGTGATTAATCTACTTCAAAATGATTCGTGGATTACTAATATGCCAGATTCTAATGAGTTCAAAATGAGATTTGGCACTGAAGCTCCGGGTGACGAACAAATTATAACCTCGTATCAGCAATTTGTAACTAACATAAGAAATCACTATCCAAAAGCGAATATCATATGTTCACTTGGAAGTATGGATGCCGCAAAAGAAGGTTCAAAATGGATTGATTTTATTAAACAGGCGGTAGCAAATTTAAATGACAAAAGAATTTATACCCATTTTATGCCTTATATAGAAGCTATAGCCCATCCTTCAATTAAGGATCAGGAAGAAATGGCAAATAGCTTAATTGGATTTATTGAAGAAAACATCGATTGGTAATTAGAAATAAAACTGTATGCAAGCTTTACGGACGTCTCTAAACAAAGTTTTAGTTGCCTTCGAGTTAATTTAAACGTTAACTCAACCTTTTTTAAATATACATAGATTATAGTTTTTTCTAAAATTCAAACTATTCTTAAATGGTATATTTTAACATCAAAATTTATTTATTTTATTGTTTAGGAAAATGAAAACGTCAAGTTGGCTATTGAATTCTGAAAAAATGATTTACTTATTATATCTGGAAGCGTTTTTCTTTTTTGATTTTTATGAATTGTGTTAGAAGTTTGAAATAAAGGATTGAATACTATTTTGGTTTCTCTTGATTTACTTCCCATAGAGCTATCAGCTGTTATCTTTTTTGAAGCAATTTTTTTTCAATATTCAGGGTTGATAAGACTTATAAAAAGTGAGAGTAAAGCGAACCTGATTATGCAGTTGTTCAAAAATGAATGTTGTTTTTTGCTGTCAAAAAAGGTGAGCGAAGTAACGAATCATGAGTTAGATCTAAAACTTTGTGAATAATAAATACATTGGAAATGGAGCAAAATGTAAGTGGGGTGTTTCTATCAAGCGGACTTAACACTAAATACATCCTAGGAGATAAATCGTTTCCATTCTGGAAAATTCAGGATCGGATTAGAGAAATGAAAATAATATATTTAGTGTTGTGTCCAAGAAGTTTATAATGAAGCTCTTTTCCCGAAATGAAGAGTAACGGAATAGAGTGGAAATGTGCTGAGTATAGTATTAGAAAGCGCTATATATAGTCTCATAAAAGGTGAATTAACGATACTATTAAAAAAGACAGAAAATGAGACTTTGGTTTCTTTATCTCTATTTTCATTTATGAAGTTTCATAAAACGACCGTTTTATGGGACTGATAGATTTTTATTTAAATTAACTATATTTAAAGTCTGCAACCACAGAATCGAATTAACATGTTTTATATTAATAATGTATAATATCATGAAAGACCTTAACATGAAAGTAAACACCATCGATATGGATGTAGCCATTCAATTCTATACCAAAGTCATAGGATTAAATTTACAACACGGAACTGGTAAAAAGAATGTTATAGATCAGCCCAGAGTACATATTGAGTTTCAAAAAACCAAATAAGTTTCAAAAAAGTGCTCTTTGCCAAGCTGCGAAATGTTTATATTTGATTTAATTAAACCCCATAAAAATGAGAAAACTCCTTTTCATATTATCTTATTTTATATTCCTCACAACTTTCTCTCAAAATAGAACAATCTCCATAGGGATTTTAGCCGACAAAACTTCTCCACAAACCCAGCCCTTATTAGAGGATCTAAAAAAGGAAATTAGATCTGTCGTGGGTCAAAATACTACTGTAAAATTTCACGAAATTCTGGAGAATAATTATAAATTGGATGTTGCTAAAGCTAATTATCAATCATTGTCCGATAGCAAGGTCGACATTATTTTGGCCTTTGGTGTTGTGAATAATGTAGCCATTTACCAACTACAAAACTATGAGAGGCCAACCATTGTATTCGGCAATGTCAATAGTGATTTTATAGACTTGCCTGAAAATCAGCAAACATCAGGTATTGATAATATTACTTATATTTTGGTTCCTTCATCTTACAAAAACGATTTAGAGGCATTAAAATCTTTATATGATTATAAAAAGGTTGGCATTGTAGTAGATAGCTATTTGCCGAATGCATTGCCCATCAAGGACTTGTTTGACGATTATTTTAAAAATAAACAGGCCGATTATAGTTTGATTGAAATACTCGATGATGGAAATATTGAAAATGCCTTAGATGGTGTTGACGCGGTTTATATTACGGGCGGATTTGGCTTGTCGGACAACCATTTTGAAACAATGGTCACAGCTATTAATTCAAAGAAATTACCCTCATTTTCTTCAAATGGAGTGCGAGATGTAAAAAGAGGTGTGCTGTCTACAAATCAACCGGAAACGAATATTAGTCAGTTCTTTAGACGTATTGCATTGAATATAGAAGCTATCATATCTGGAACAAACCCTTCAGAATTACCTCTGTATATTGATTATAAGAATGAGACAACCCTGAATATTAGCACCGCAAATAAAATCGGTTTTCCGCTGAGGTATAGTATGATAGCAACTGCAGATTTTATTGGAACAGAAGACAAGACTGCTGCCGAAACCTCCTTATCTATTTTAGATATTATGAATGGCGTAGTTGATAAGAATTTATCGTTAGAAATTGAAAAGAAAAATGTTGATCTAAGTGCTCAAGACACAAAATTAGCAAAAAGTAACTACCTGCCAGATGTCACCGCAAGTGCCGATGGTATTTATATTGATCCAAAAGTTGCCGAAATAGCTGGAGGTACAAACCCCGAGTTCTCTACATCTGGAAATGTCGTGGCTCAGCAGCTGCTGTATTCACCAAGTGCTTCTGCGAACGTAGGTATACAAAAAGACTTGCAAAGAGCACAACAAGAAGTGTATAATTCAGCGGAATTAGATGCCTTGCTAAATGCTTCAGTGGCATATCTTAATGCACTTATTTTAAAAACAAACGCAAATATTCAGAATCAAAATTTACTGATTACTAAGAAAAACCTAGAGCTGGCAGAGCAAAATTTTGAAGCGGGCGCTTCTGGAAAGTCAGATGTTTTACGTTTTCGTAGTCAATTAGCGCAAAACACTCAGGTTTTGATAGAAGCCGGCAATCAGCTCAGACAATCGTTTTATACTATCAATCAATTATTGAATAATCCAATCTCGAACGTCATTGATGTGCAAGATGCTGAACTTTCAAAAGGAGTCTTCGAACAATACAATTACGATGATTTCTTTGAATTGTTGGACAATCCGAAATTACAACCCTTTTTAATTGAATTTTTAGTTGAAGAAGCAAAGAACAATGCGCCAGAACTGAAAAACATAACGTATAACTTGAACGCCATAGACCGAAATTATAAGTTAAATACTTCGGGGCGCTTCATCCCGACCGTAGCCTTACAAGGTCAATATAGTTTAGCGATCTCACAATCTGGGAAAGGCGCTTCCTTTCCAATTGGAACGCCACTCGCACCAGATGGCACATACAATGTTGGACTGAATATTTCGTTACCAATTTTTCAACAAAATCAACGAAATATTAATAAGCAAACCGCTAAAATTCAAGAGGATCAATTGTTGGTACAACAGGACAATACGTATTTAAATATCGAGAAAAATGTAAATGATCTCGTGTTAGATTTGGTAAATCAAATCGCTAATATTCAAATTTCTAAAGTAGCAGAAAGTACGGCAAAAGAAAGTTTAGATTTGACACAAAACGCTTATGAAAGTGGTGCTGTGCCTGTGATTCAATTGATCGATGCACAAAGTAATTATTTACAATCGCAGTTGGCAAGCGCAACAGCAAACTATAATTACTTAATAAGTTCTATGCAATTAGAAAGAGCGATCGGTTATTTTTTCTTGATGCATACAGAAGCTGAAAATCAAAGCTTTACTCAAAGAGCCAGACAATATATACTTAACAAAAACTAAAATACCAAGTACAATGAACTATAGAAATTATAAAATCCTTTTTGTTGCATTACTTCTTTCGGTAAGTGCTTGTAAAGAAAAAGTCGAAGAAAAAGAAGCCATCTTAAGGCCCGTTAAATATGAAATAGTTGGTACTGCCAATGCTCAAACGATTCGAACATTTAGTGGCATAGCAAAAGCAGGCGATGAAATCGAATTGAGCTTTAGAAGTAATGGTATTATTACTGAGATGAATGCGAAGGTAGGTATGAAGGTAAAAAAAGGAGATTTAATTGCCAAATTAGATAATGTTCAAGCGAATTTGGCCTATGAGCAATCGGTATCGGCCCTGAATTCTGCGCGTTCAGCTATGAACACTGCAAAATCGAGTTTAGATCGTATAAAATCATTGTATGAAAAAGGGAGTAATTCATTGAGTGATTATGAAGCCGCCAAAAATTCGTATCAATCAGCTTTAGATCA
>Ga0209344_10002210_pt1 | contig 22357 bp, 25 predicted proteins | sample Cruoilmetagenom6_FD_187293 | JGI IMG/M metagenome (GOLD analysis project Ga0209344, IMG submission 187293) | Oil polluted marine microbial communities from Coal Oil Point, Santa Barbara, California, USA - Santa Barbara Oil Seep Sample 6 (SPAdes)... | ecosystem: Environmental > Aquatic > Marine... | reverse complement strand
CTTTAAGTCTAGATTGTGGGGCTTGATCCATTGACGAGTGTCCACCTATTTATGGCTATCAAAATTACAACAGTAAGCCGGAAATTATAGCGAAATATTTACTAAATTACCAGCGGTAAACTGTTCTTGCGTTTGTTAAATTAATGCGGAGATAAAATCCGCAGTTAACTCTTGTTGTTCTGTTATTTTTGCTCACTCAATAGGCCGTGTAATTCTCCTATTTCAGCTTTGGTTAAGCCTACGGTACGCTGCTTTTCAAATAACTCATTAGAGCGATTTTCGAGGAATTTATTGAGAAAATTTTCTATGATATCTAGAAAGGTATCTTCAGCATTTTCCGCTTCAATATGGTGCTCTAAGCACATTAACTTGGTTAATTGTTTACCGGCTTCCTGGCCTCTAAAGTGCTCAATTAATTGCGCACCATTTACCTTTGGGTTTTGCTTACACAGAGTTAATAATGTGTTTAGCAAAGGGATGCCCGGCATATTTAAGTCTTTTAAAATGGCAGGATCAGGTAATATTTCTACTATATGGGGATGCTCAAGTAATAATGCAATAGCGAGTCTGACCGGCGTGATCTTTGTGCGCGGAGTTTTGGCTTTATTTTCAGTGACATTAGCAAAGTTTTTATGTAATTTTTTTAATTGCATTTCATTACTTGCGCCAAACTGATTAGCAAGCTTAGTAACAATGGCATCTTTAAGATTACTTTCAGGTAGCTTAGCTAAGTAGGGCTGAAATGCGCCAACGGCCGCTCCCTTTCCTTCAGGAGAGCTCATATCGATTTGGGTTAATAAATGCTCAAATAAAAACTGTGATAATGGTGTGGCATTATCTAATATCGATTCAAAAGCCGCTTGACCTTGCTCTCGGATCATAGAATCGGGGTCTTCACCATCGGGTAAGAAAACAAATTTTAAACTGTAACCATCTTGGATGAGCGGTAGCGCGTTATCCATCGCACGCCAAGCGGCGTCTCGACCCGCTCGGTCACCGTCGTAACAACAAATAACTTCTTTTACCGTACGAAACAAGGTTTGTAATTGTTCTGGTGTGGTTGCTGTGCCTAGTGAGGCCACCGCATAATCAACGCCATGTTGAGCCAATGCGACTACATCCATATAGCCTTCAACGACCACTAAACGGCTCAGTTGTTTAACGGCTTGTTTTGCTTCAAACAAACCATATAACTCTTGGCCTTTATGATAAATACGAGTTTCGGGTGAGTTTAGATATTTTGGCGTACCGTCGCTTAATACTCGGCCACCAAAACCAATCACTCGACCGCGTTTGTCGCGAATAGGAAATTGAATGCGACCTCTAAAGCGGTCATAAGGTTTATTTTTATCACCTTGAATCGCCATGCCCAAGTCAACAAGTTGCTGATTTATTTGGCTGCTACGGCCAAATACTTTCATCATGCCGTCCCAAGCATCGCTGATATAACCGATACCGAAGCGTTTAACTATTTCACCACTTAAGCCTCGACCTTTTAAATAATCAATCGCAACATCTTTGTCACTGGCAACTTTTAATTGTTGCTGATAGAAGCGGCTAATTTGTGCCATTAATTCATAGTCATCTTGCTTTTGAATATAGGCTTTTTGATCTTGTTTTTGTTGGGCAGGTGAACGGTTGTTTTGCTCTCTAGGCACTTCCATATTGTAATGGGAGGCTAATTCTTCTACTGCATCTGGAAATTCTAAACGGTCGAATTCCATCAAAAATGAAATAGCATTGCCGTGCTCGCCACAACCAAAGCAATGGTAAAATTGTTTGTCTTGACTGACGCTAAATGAGGGCGATTTTTCGGTATGAAAAGGGCAGCAAGCTTGGTAGTTTTTACCAGCTTTTTTTAATGGCACGCGAGAATCTATTAATTCGACAATATCGGCTCGAGCCAATAAGTCATCAATAAATTGTCGAGGGATCATGCCAGCCATAAATACCTTATATTTAAATAAAACACTATTTTACATAAATAAGATTTGGAAAATAGTAGATTCTGCTGCGCTAATAAAAATAAAACCGCGAGGCCAAGGCTATCGCGGTTTATATTCAAATGAACAGTGAAGTTCAAAAGGAAGTTTACCTAACTGTTTAGTATTGCTCGCACTTGGCCACTTACAGCGCCCATGTCGGCTTTACCTTGCATTAACGGTTTTAAAACCGCCATAACTTTACCCATATCAGCCATTGAGGCGGCACCGGTATTGTTAATGGTATCAGTAATCAGTTGGTTAATTTCTTCTGCGCTTAATGGCTGTGGCAAAAAGTCTTCTATGGCGCTGACTTCTGCAGCTTCTTTCGCTGCTAATTCATCGCGACCACCTTCAGTAAACATTTTGATCGACTCTTTGCGTTGTTTAACCATTTTGGTTAACAAGACAATGATATTGTCATCAGTTGCTTCGGTGTTGTGGTCTATTTCTGCCTGCTTTATCGCAGAGAGTGCCATACGAATTACGCCAAGACGAAGTTTGTCTTTAGCACGCATGGCAATTTTCATTTCATCTTTAAGCTGACTAAGTAGACTCATAATTTAATTTACGCTTCTGTTAACTCAGTAGACTTAGATATAACTAAGGTGTCTTAGTACATGCGAACGCGACGAGCGTTCTCACGAGAAACTTTTTTAGCTGCACGTTTTACTGCGGCGGCTTTTTTACGCTTACGTTCCCAAGTTGGCTTTTCATAAGACTCGCGACGGCGAACTTCTGAAAGGATACCTGCTTTTTCACATGAACGTTTGAAACGACGTAGTGCAACGTCAAATGGTTCGTTTTCTCTTACTTTAATTACTGGCATGTACTATTTTACCTTAGTTAGGAATCTATATAAATCGGTGACTGATTTCAGCTAAATAGCCTCATCTTCACCCACTCTATTAAAAATTGGTGCCATATTCTAATGCCAATGCTATAGCGATGTAAAGCAGTAATGCCGATTGGATTAAATAATTCCCTATTTCAGCACAACTGATAAGATTTAAAGGTCAGCTAATGACATTATTTAGATTTAGTAACGCTACTTTTCGCAAGGTTAGAGCTTGCTGTTTTGCCAGACTATAGCGGCCTTAACGATACTTTAGTAACTTTTATCTGCTATCTAACCACTATAAATTGAAAGTTGCCGACTCGATAGGTAAAATCATCGACCTAATGAAGGTTGCTTAGTTATTATGCGCGAGTAGCCGACTTTTCTATATTTTTTGTCAAACTCCTAGGTAACTATAAAGCTATGCGAATTTTAGGTATTGAAACCTCTTGCGATGAAACGGGTATTGCGATTTATGATGATGGTCAGGCAGATTTACCCGCAGGCATAGTGGCGCACAGATTATATAGTCAAATAGCCGTACATGCTGATTATGGTGGCGTAGTGCCTGAGCTTGCCTCACGTGATCATGTCCGTAAAACTATTCCTTTAATTAAAGAAGTGCTGGCTGAGGCTAATTTAACACCCGAGGATCTAGACGGTGTTGCTTATACTGCAGGCCCTGGATTGGTTGGCGCTTTACTGGTGGGTTGTTCAATTGGTCGTAGTTTAGCCTATGGCTGGAACCTACCGGCTGTGCCAGTCCATCATATGGAAGGGCATTTATTAGCCCCGATGCTAGAAGAAAATATTCCTGACTTTCCTTTCGTCGCCTTATTGGTTTCAGGCGGACACACTATGTTAGTGCGTGTTGATGGCATTGGTCATTATCAGTTGCTTGGTGAGTCAGTCGATGACGCGGCGGGTGAAGCGTTCGATAAAACCGCGAAATTACTCGGCCTTGATTATCCCGGCGGACCGGTATTAGCAAAAATGGCGGAAAGCGGTAGAAAAGGGCGTTTTAAGTTTCCACGGCCGATGACCGACAGACCTGGGCTAGACTTTAGTTTCAGTGGTTTGAAAACCTCGGCAGCCAATACTATTCGTAAAGAAATTAATGATCAGTCAACACCAGAGCAAAATGCACAAACCAAAGCCGATATTGCTTATGCATTTCAAGAAGCTGTGGTGGATACCTTGGCGATTAAATGTAAAAGGGCGTTAAAACAATGCGATTTAAATCGCTTAGTGATCGCTGGTGGTGTTAGCGCTAATAGTGCCTTAAGAGAAAAGCTGGCGCAAATCACCAAAAAACTAGGTGGCGAAGTTTTTTATCCTCGACCTGAATTTTGTACTGATAATGGCGCTATGATTGCTTATGCCGGTTTACAACGATTAAAGGCAGGAGTTGATACGGATTTGACCTTTAAGGCAACACCTCGCTGGCCGTTAGATACCTTAAAGCCAATTTAACCATTAAACTAATGGTGACTATTTTTTCGTAAAGGATATTTTTGCTTCTTTACCCTGTAAAAGTCTGATGATATTTTCCTTGTGTCGAAAGATGATCAAGCCAGATAACATCAATACAGGGTAAACATAAATCGGCTTTAATAACCAAGTATAAAATGGCGCCATCGACACAGTAACAATTGCCGCTAAGCTTGAATAGCGAGTAACTTTCGCCACTAACAACCAAGTTAAAACCAATAGCCCACCTAAGTCTAAGCCAATAGGGAGTAGCACGCCAAATGCTGTTGCCACGGCTTTTCCACCGCTGAAATTAAAAAATATTGGGTACATGTGCCCTAAACAAGCAGCGACGGCAATAGCGCCGAGGTAGACTGGGTCTAAGCCTAAGAAATAGCCGCCCCATACTGGCAGCGTGCCTTTGAGGATGTCAAAAAACAGGACAGCGGCAGCAACAAATTTATTGCTAATGCGCAAGACATTGGTGGCACCGGGATTTTTTGAACCTGTTGAGCGAGGATCGGGTAAGTTAAGTAATTTGCAAAGTAAAATGGCACTGGAAATTGAACCTACTAAGTAAGCCAAAACGACCATTATAAACGTTATCAGTAAACTCGCGATACTCAGTTCCTTTTAAAGCTAGCTTTAAGCAAAGCGGTAAAAAACCTTTTTCTTTAGCGCTTTTTGTCATTGTAGCGTGTTGTTTACTAGTTTTTCTAGACCTGCACAGGTAAACTCGCCATTTATTTTATAAAGCAAGTGATAGTGACTGTTTGTTCTCTCTTGATTAACAACGAGATAAACAATCGCAGACTAGGTAAAGGGTTTTAGTGTGGATAAAGTCTATATTGAAGGATTAACCTTCCAAGCAACCATTGGTTTCTACTCGTGGGAAAAAGAAATAAAGCAAACGTTAGTGATAGATTTAGCCATGGGGTGGCATATCGCGCCAGCCGCAGAAAACGATGAATTAGCTAAAACACTTGATTACGCGGAAATTTCACAAGCGATAGTTGAGTTTGCTAACGCCAATCCGGTTGATTTAATCGAAACCCTTGCCGAACGCATCGCGGCATTTCTTATGGCTCAATATCACATTCCTTGGTTACGTTTAAAGTTAATGAAGCCAAACGCCGTGCATAATGCCACCACCGTTGGTGTTGAAATTGAACGCGGTCAACAGTTATCAGGTTCAAGCTTGTAATGGCTGAAATTTATATTTCGCTGGGCAGTAATATCAATCGCCAGCATTATATAGACCAAGGGCTGAATGCCTTAGCGGATGCGTTTGGTGTGTTGACCTTATCATCGTTATTTGAAAGTGAAGCGGTTGGTTTTGCCGGTAAAGCTTTTTACAATATGGTGGTTGGCATAAACACAGAGCAAAGCTTATCCGAGGTGGCGGCAACGCTACGAGGAATAGAGTTTGCGCATGGCCGATGTCAAAATGCTAAGAAATTTAGTCCGCGAACATTAGATTTAGATTTGTTGCTTTATGATGATGTTATTGCCGACTCCCCGGCGCAAATCCCTCGTGATGAAATTACCAAAAATGCCTTTGTATTATGGCCGTTAGCTGAATTGGCGGGGCATTTGCTACATCCTGTTATTGGCCTAAGTTATGACGAGCTTTGGCGACAGTACGATAAAAATCAACAACAGTTAAAAAAAGTGCCGTTAGTTTGGCCAAGCATATGTAGGGAATTATAAGTAGTATGAGCACTATTGAGGTTTTTATTTTAGCGTTAATTCAAGGGCTAACCGAGTTTTTACCGATATCGAGTTCGGCGCATTTGATTTTGCCATCCGCAATTTTAGGCTGGCAAGATCAAGGTTTGGCCTTTGATGTTGCTGTGCATGTTGGTACTTTACTGGCGGTCGTACTTTATTTTCGTAAAGAAGTCGGTGCTATGGCGGTAGCTTGGTTCGGCACACTAAAAGGCCAGCGCGATAATTTCGATGGTAAATTAGCGTGGTGGATAATATTTGCGACTATACCGGCGGGGTTATTTGGTTTACTCGGTAAAGATTTTATCGAAGAGCATTTACGTAGTGCACTTGTTATTGCTGCAACAACGCTATTATTTGGCTTTTTACTTGGTTTTGCTGATATTAAAGCAAAGCAAAATAAGAGCATTGAGAATTTAGGCTTTAAAGGGGCAATGTTAATTGGCCTGGCACAGGCTATCGCGTTAATTCCGGGCACTTCACGCTCTGGTATTACCATGACGATTGGCTTAATGTTAGGCTTAAGTCGAGAAAATGCCGCGCGTTTCTCTTTTTTATTGTCGATTCCGGCGATAGCTATGGCCGGCAGTTACTTAACCTTAAAATTGATTTTGGAAGCACAAGCGGTAGATTGGTCAGCCATGGGCTTGGGTAGTGTGATAGCGTTTGTCAGCGCCTATGCTTGTATTCACTATTTTCTTATTTTAGTGGGCAAAGTCGGCATGATGCCATTTGTTATTTACCGCTTGGTCTTGGGTGCAGCTCTGCTTTGGTTTGTGCTCAGTTAATTGTTACAATAACAGTAATTTTTAAACGCGCTTTGGCGCGTTTTTGTTATACATTAAATATAACCATGTCGCACCTTGATTATTAATAACGTCTTTTTTGCGATAGAGCGATGCAGCGATATAGCTTTATATATTCAGCTAATAAAAAGTGAGAAGTTTGATGGATTTGTCTTTAACCGAAGAACAAATGATGATTCAAGATATGGCACGAAAATTTGCCGAAAGTGAATTAGCCCCTGTAGCGGCACAGCTCGATGAAACAAGAGATCAAAGCTTGTTTTTAGCTAACCTAGCGAAACTCAATGAGCTCGGCTTTATGGGTTTAAATATTAAAGCTGAATACGGCGGCGTTGAAGCGGGTAGTGTCGCGTTTAGCTTAGCGATCACTGAAATTGCCCGTGCTTGTGCCTCAACGGCCGTAACCACCTCGGTGACCAATATGGTGGCAGAAGTGATCCAAGCCGTTGGTAATGAAGCGCAAAAGCGTAAATACCTACCAAAAATTTGCAGTGGCGAATACCGCGCCGGTGGCTTTTGTTTAACGGAAGCCACCGCTGGCTCTGATCCTGCGGGCATGAAAACGCAGGCAGTGAAAGACGGTGATGATTATATTATTAATGGCAGTAAGCTTTATATCACCAGTGGCTCGTTTGCTGATGTTTTTGTAGTGTGGGCGGTCACGGATCCGGCGGCGAAAAAAGGCAAAGGAATTTCCTGCTTTATTGTTGAAGCAGACACGGCCGGCATTACGATTGGTAAAGCAGAAGAGAAAATGGGCCAAAAAGCCTCACCCACCAATGAAGTGCATTTTGATAACTGTCGCGTGCCAGCTTCGGCATTGATGGGCGCTGAAAATAAAGGCTTTGGCGTCGCAGTCGGCGAACTGGCGGGTGGTCGTATTGGTATTGGCTCGTTGGCCTTAGGGGTTGGCCTGGCAGCATTAGATTACGCTAAAGCCCATATTGTCGAGCGAAAGCAATTTGGCCAAGCCCTCTCGAACTTTCAAGGACTACAATGGAAGCTCGCCGAGCGCTACACTGAAATGGAAGCGGCGCGTTTATTGTTAATGCAAGCCGCCTACACTAAAGAACAAGGCCAACCTTTTGGTATGGCGGCGTCAATGGCGAAACTATTTGCCACAGAGCATGCTAATAAAGCCTGTTATGACGCATTACAACTGATGGGCGGCGCCGGTTATATTAAAGAATATCCGCTTGAGCGTCTGGCACGTGATGTCCGGGTGACTTCAATCTATGAAGGCACCAGTGAGATCCAAAAAGTGATCATCGCCCGCGAATTACTGCAAAATATTTAGGTTATTAGCATCGCTGAGCCGTAACTTATCAAGCTATGGCTCAGTGAGGTTTTAATTGATTAACAGTTTTCGTATTTCCAGTTCCGTGCTTTGCCTTCGCTGATCCATGCAATGGCTGTCGCCAATCGTGTCGCTCGAGTGGTTGCTCGCTTCGCAGACGTTAGCCACTCGATATAGTCTTTTTGTTTTGAATAACTAAAATCAGTAAAAACACCTTGCGCTGACGGGTTTTTAGCCAATGCCTCGGCTAAATCATTAGGCACAATCAGTGCGCTTTTATCTTTTCGAGCACTGGTCTTCTTTCTAGTCTTGTTGTCACTATTTAAGGCAATGGCTTGTTGAATATAGTTATTGAGAATCGCCCGCTCTGGGATCTCGGCCAGTGAGCTAAATTTAACCACAGCTAACTCGCTATTATCGCTGGGCGAGAAAATCGCTGCGCTGTCATTTAATAATTGCCCTTTAAAAAATGAAAAACTGACATGCTTTTTAAAGGCGGCAAGCGCGCAAACTAAGCCATTATGCTCAAAACAAGGTTGACGCCATTTAATGGTTTCAGTGAGCTCTGGTGCTGCATGATGAATAACAGCGCGCAGATGCTTTAAAATTTCTTGCGCAAAGGGCGCTTTTGATTTGATGTAATCATCAACAGCGGCAACTTTTGGCATCTTCCCTCCTGATCTTTGACTTGGCGGCATAACCAAGTATGCTGTTTGCTACTACAGCCTTGGACTGCTGACTTATTTATTGAGCATAATAAAAATTTCGCCTAGTTGCTTGTATCTTTAGCGTTTGGCCCCAAATAAAAGCATATAACTTTATTATTGGAACGGCATTGATGACAAATTCTCTTGCGATCACCCTAGAAAACTTTCAGCAAGTTATTCTCGAACAATCAAAAACACAGTTGGTATTAGTCGGCTTTTGGGCGCAAACCATTCCAGAGAGTGTTGAGTTACGCGATAAATTAGCATTTGCCTTAGCGAATCATAGTGACACTATCTTGTTTGCTACGGTTGATTGTGAAAGCCAAGGACAAATTGCCCAGCAGTTTGGCATTCAAGGGCTACCGACCGCGGTATTAGTGCAAGAAGGTCAACCACTGGACGGCCTAAGCGGGCCGCAAACTGATGAAACCATCAGTGAGTTTTTGAGCAAATATTTGCCGAAAGAGCAAGATACGCTTTTAGCACAAGCTAAAAACTTACTAGCGGAAAATAAAGTGGCCGAGGCCTTGCCATTGATCAGTCAAGCGCATCAACTTGACAGTGAGCGCGCAGATATTAAGTTAGTGCTTGCTAATGTTTATATTCAAACCGGTAAAATCACCGAAGCAGAAGCGTTGCTCAATAGCATTAAAATGATCGATCAAGACAGTGAGTATCAATCCCTAAAGGCCAAGCTTGAATTAGCCATGCAGGCGGCAGACTCTCCTGAAATTCAAGCGCTTGAGCAAGAATTAAAGAATTCGCCAGATAATATCGAACTTCAGCATAAGTTAGCGGCACAATATAGCCAAGTGAATCGCCATGAAGATGCCTTAGCTATTTTGTTTCGCTTAGTGCAAAAAGATGGCAGCGATATCACCAGCAAAGACTTATTGCTTGATGTCCTAAAATCATTGCCAGACGGTGATGCGTTGGCAAGCAAATATCGACGAAAGCTTTATACCTTGATGTATTAAGTGTTCAGGGTAAAAAAGTAGTCGCAGCATGTAACAAAAAAAGCATAACAATGGCATTGTTATGCTTTTTTTGTTTTTATCATTTAGCGGTTATGTAGCGGACATTACATTTGGTCGTTATGCGGCGGAGACCAATGCGCTTTCAGTTTTTAATAAGTGCGAAAATTCGCTTAAGAACTTTTGAATTTTCTTCGCGACGACTAGCTGACAATACTTATTCTCTGGGTTACTGGTCACATAGTCTTGATGATAGTCTTCGGCGCGATAAAAATTATTGGCTGCTTTGACCGAGGTCACGATCGGTTGGGCAAAGGACTGCTCAGTGGTTAATTGTGCAATTTTCGCTTCGGCAATCGCTTGCTGCTCTGGGCTGTGAAATAAAATGGTTGAGCGATACTGGCTACCAATATCATCACCTTGACGGTTAAGGGTCGTTGGGTCATGAATGGCGAAAAATACCGTTAACAGCTGCTCAATATTTATTTCTGCAGGCTTAAAGCTTATTTGCACGACTTCAGCATGATCGCCAATGCCGCTGCACACTTGTTGGTAACTTGGATTAGCAATATTACCGTCAGCGTAGCCGCTGGTCACCGAAATGACGCCTTTAATACGGGCAAAAATATTTTCCACACACCAAAAGCAGCCTGCGCCTAAAGTTATTGTTTCGATGCTCATTTTATTATCCTCGTTTAGCGGCTTAATGTTATTTGCGCTAAAGATTAAATTGTTACAAAAGACGTTTAGACGTCTATTTAGCTTGATAGTTAAAAGGTAACACCCAGCCGTTTAGATGTCTATCTGTTTTTTCAATTAAATTTAGCCGCTTAAATTGAACCGTTTAATGGCCCCTGAGCTTTTAAAGCCCATTCAAGCAGAATATACTGAGGGGGTCGTGCATTAGCCAAAGAGGCTGTTAAGTGACAGCTCTTAAGCTATCAAGCTTCGCGAATGGTTTGAGTTCATCGCACGTTAAAAAATAATAGTAGCAGTTGCAAGCTCTTGTGAGCACAGGTAATTTATGACCATAGGTAGTAATGAAGAGTTAATGGCAGCGATCAATCAGATCATGCCGTTTGGTAAGTATGCCGGCAGAAAACTATTGCAGTTGCCAGAGCCGTATTTAGTTTGGTTTCACGCCAAGGGCTTTCCTGAAGGTAAGTTAGGCCAGCAATTAGCCTTAATTTACGAAGTTAAATTAAATGGTTTAGAAGATATGTTAAGGCCGTTATTACGCGCTTAATTTTCACTGATCAAAATTTATTTGTTATAAATTTGCTAGTTTTTAGAAGCTTTTACTCTATATGAAATGGCTAAGAAATTGATTTTAAATAGATGTTTTAAAATGGTGTTTTAAGCTCGCTGATATTCTAAGAAATCGGTAAATAACTTATGTAAATGTTCATGCTGCCCGCTTGCATTCAGCACAGTGTTGTTCTTAAATTAATGGTGACTGAAGTTATACCAAGGTAAATATTGGTGGCAGACTTCGTTCACTAGTTGAGTTTATTGATAATAGTTTCAATTACTTATTAAACATTTAAGCGTTGAGGTGTTATGCATGAGAAGGCAAAAAAGAGATAAATTAGGCAGAGCATATTCCAATGGCTACCAAGCAGGTCTTTGTGGTCGCACGAAAGAAAATTGTCCCTATCAAAATACCAATGCCAAGTCGGAATGGCTCGGTGGTTGGCGAGAGGCCCTGACCGATAAAAGTATGGGATTATTTAAATAATCGCTCATTGGTAAACTTTAAAATCAATAGCCAAGATACAGCCCTCAACGTTGAGGGCTTTTCATTTTGGCGCCTAGCTTATGTTTAAAAGCGTTATTATTAGCCATTGTTAAGATGAACAAATAGGGCATTTTGGTTGTTTTTTTAGGGTGAACTGTTGCCAAGCGTTCGATAAGCCATCAAAGATATTGAGCTGATTGGTCGCCACGGGGTTACCGGTTAAAAACTTTATTGCTTGTAAGGCTTGCATACCGCCAATAATCGCCAGAACAGGCCCTAATATGCCGATGGTTTGGCAATTATTGACCGGAGCTTTTTTACTGCTTGGGAACAAGCATTGGTAACATGCGCTATCAGCTAAGTTCGGGTTAACAAACATATGTTGACCGTCAAAACCGGTCGCTGCGCCAATAATCAACGGCTTTTTATGTTCCATACACTTGCGATTGATCAGGTAGCGACTGTCGATGTTGTCGGTACAATCGAGTACCAAGTCAACCAGAGGTAAATAGTAATCTGCCAGTTCATCATCAAGCATTTCATCAAGTACTTCAATATTGCTGCTGCTATTAAGTTGCTGTAATTTCTCAGCGCTAGCGTCGGCTTTATTTTCACCAATATCGGTTTCGTTAAACTGTACCTGTCGGTGTAAGTTAGATATATCGACCTGATCACCGTCAGCAAGGTAAATAGTGCCGACCCCCGCAGCATTTAAGTACAGGCTTACCGGGTTACCTAAGCCGCCAACACCGACAATTAACACACTGGCGTTTTTCAGTGCTTGCTGGCCTTGCTCTCCTATGCCTTTTAAAATGGTTTGACGGCTATAGCGTAATTGCTCTTCTGGGCTAAGCATTGATTGAGGGCTCCGTATAATGATAACTATGTACAGCGTTAGCTTTAAATTGCAGATAAACATTGGCCTGTGTCGCCAGTGCCATACGTTTCGCCGACCATAGGCTGATTTGGGCATAAAACTCTTGTTCAGCTGCTTTCAGTGTCACTAAGGCATTAGTATTGCTATATTGTATGGCGGTGATGGTGGCTGATAAATGATTAACAATCGAGCTATGCTCGGGCTTAGTGGTGCTAATACTAATATCGCGCGCGTAAATGATGCAAGGCAGTTGCTGGCCGATTAAACGCTGACTGTTTTGCTGTTCAAGTATCGGTAAGTAAATGCATTGCTTAGGGTTTTGTGCTGAGGGTAGCGCCAGTCGTGTTAAGCCATAAGCCGGTAAGTGCTCAGCAACCGTGAGTGATAAACTGGTTCTAGCGCTGGTTTCGCCGCGGCTATTTAATCTGTGAATCGCTTGGTGAATGGCCGCAGATTGGCTAATTTTTCCTGCGTTAACTGTCACCAATTGATCGGCAATATATTGTAATTCACTTAAACTGTGGCTGACATACAGCATAGGTAACTGCAGCTGTTGCTGAATGGCTTTTAATATCGTTAACATCTGCGCTTTAGTGCTTTTATCTAGGGCACTAAAAGGCTCGTCCAATAACAGTAATTTAGGCTCGGCAAGCAGGGCGCGAGCAATGGACACTCGTTGTTTTTCACCACCGGATAACTCGGTGACATTTTGATGCTGCATTTTGCTTAAATGCGTTAGTGACAGTACTTTTTCAATGCTGAGTTTACGGTTTTTTTGCCGTTTAGCGCCATAAGCTAAATTTTCATAAACGCTTAAGTGCGGAAATAAGCGACTGTCTTGAAACACTAAGCCGACTTGTCTTTTTTCCGCTTTGATAAAAGCGTTATTGGCGCTATTTTGTAACGGTATGCCATTTAACGAGACCTGGCCTGTAGCGCGTTGTTCAAGGCCGGCAATAACGCGCAGCAATGTTGACTTGCCCGAGCCAGAGTCGCCATAAATACCGGTAATAGCTGAGATATCTAGGCTTTGTTTAACCTCAATAGCAAAATTATCAAAAGCCAAGGTAAAGTCTAGTTCGAGCTTGGCGAGCACAGCTTTGTGGTTAGACTGCGTTGAATGTGGCTTAGCGCTTAGTGGGCTTTGTTCGCTACTATGATTTGCCGCTGTCAGCTTCATGATTTTTTCGCCCTCAGGGCTTTGTTATTTGCGTTATTGCCTAATAAATACACCAACGATAATAGTACTAGCGAGGCGATGAGTAATCCGGCTGATAGCAAGTGTGCATTGGCGTAGTTAAACGCTTCCACATGATCAAATAACGCGATCGATAACACGCGGGTTTCGCCGGGAATATTACCGCCTATCATCAGCACGACACCAAATTCACCGACGGTATGGGCAAAACCTAATACTGTGGCCGTGACAAAACTGGCCTTGGTTAATGGCAATACCACGCTAAAAAAACGATCTATTGAGCCAGCCCCTAGCATAGCAGCGGCTTCAAGGTGCTGATCGCCGAGCTGTTCAAAGGCTTTTTGCAGTGGCTGGACAACAAAAGGTAAGGAATAAAGTATCGAGCCAATAACAATGGCACTAAAGCTAAAAGCTAATTGGCTGCCAGTGGCACTTTGCCAAATTTGCCCAGGTAATGAGCTTGGTGAAAATGCCAGCAGTAAATAAAAGCCCAAAACTGTTGGCGGTAAAACTAACGGCAAGGCAACAATGGCTTCGAAAAGCACTTTCCAGCGACTTTGCCATTTCGCTAAATACCAGGCGAGCGGCGTACCTAAGACTAGCAGTATCGCTGTGGTAATCGCTGCCATTTTTAAGGTCGTGGTCAGTGCCAGTAAATCCGCGGAAATATCAGTCATTTTCTGCCTTAGCTTGGCTAATAGTCGCTGGCGATGCTGGCGCTAAATAGCCCAATTGTTGTAATTTTTCTTGGCTACTGGTTTGTAAAATAAAAGCACTTATTTGCTTGGCTAACTGAACTTGTTGGCTTGATTTGATAATCACTAATTGCTGTGCGATGGGCTGATAATACTCGGCAGGAATAACTAGCCCTTGATATTGATGCACTTTTAATTGACTGTACGCCACTATGCCTAACGGTACCGCCTGGCTGCGCACTTGTTGAAAGGTTTGGCTGATATTGATGCCGGTGATTAATTGATTTTTCAGTTGCTGCCAAAGCGATAAATGCGCTAATGCTTGTTGCGCCGCTTTGCCATAGGGCGCCGTCTCTGGGTTGGCAATCGCTAAACGTTGTGTATAGTCATTCAGAACATTTAAGCTGGTAATATTTTTTGTCGCAGACCATAAGGCAATTTGTCCGTAAGCATAAGTTTTTCGGCTATCGGCAACGATCAGGCCTGCTTGTTCTAGCAGCTCAGGGCGGGTTGCATCGGCAGATAAAAATAAATCAAACGGCGCGCCATGCATTATTTGCTGGTAAATAGTGCCGGTAGCGGCGCCGATAATTTGCAGTTCAATCTGCTCTTTATTGGGCAAGTCAGCCAACAATATTTTCAGGGTAGCGGCAAAATTCGCCGCGACCGCTATGCGCAAAGGCTTGCTCGGTGAGGACTGCTCGACGGCGCTAAGCTGACTTGTTGGTAAAAGCAACAACATCAGCCATAGCGGGCGTAGCAGCTTAGCCCGTAACTTAGCTCGTAACTTAGCGGGTAAATGAAACAGTAAATTCGCCATGGACACTACCGATAAGACTGCCGCTATTTAAAATTAAGATGCGGCACGAAGTTACACGGGCGATGGCTGGCATCGAGTTGTTCAACAATTAACTTGTCCCAAGCCGTTTTACAGGCGTTGGTTGAACCAGGCACAGATAAAATAACCGTGCGATTGGCCATACCGCCAAAGGCACGCGATTGAATGGTTGAGGTGCCAATTTCAGCCAAGGAAATGGTTCTAAAGACTTCGCCAAAGCCCTCGATATCTTTATCAAATAACGGCAGTAGTGCTTCGGGGGTGTTATCTCGGGCAGTAAAACCGGTACCGCCTGTGGTTAATATTACCTGTATATTTTCGTCTGCAATCCATTTCGAGACCACGGCACGCAGTTGGTAAACATCATCTTTTGATATTTCTTTTGCCGCTAATTTATGTCCCGCAGCTTGTAAGCGTTCAACCAGTGCTTGACCAGAGGTGTCGTTATGCTCTTCTCGGGTATCTGACACGGTTAGTACCGCAATGTTAAGTGGTACGAAATCGTCACCACAGTGAATAGATGAATTGCTAGACATGAGATTTCCTTTGTAAAGATAATAAGTGTTTTGCCTGCTGCCATTGCTCAGGCGTATTGGTGTTAAATAAACATTGGCTGTTGTTCGGGGTAATGGCGCGATGGGGAATTTGCGTTAATAAACTGCGCACCGACGGCCCCGATAAATTGCGTTTGCTGGTTTTTTTATCCAAAGCAAGCGTTTTATTCATGGCGATTTTTTTTACGCTGAGTTGGGACAAGGGTTGCGTTAACGCTTGTTGAAAAAATTGTTCAACAAAGGCATTAACCGGCAAATATAACGGCAGATAATGATCGCTGAAATAGCATGCTCGCTGGCTTAACTCACCGGCGTGTTTTAAGGCGCTAAGCTCAGCAGCGGTCATTAGCGGTAAATCGACCGGCAATATTAACAATGCTTTGGGCTTAAATTGCGCAATAATACTTTGGATGCCGCCCAGCGGACCTAGATCTGCCTCGAGATCGTCAATGCCATGCTCACCGCCACTAACAACTACTTGCGAGCTGCCTGCTGCTTTCAGTAGCGACTTGCTATAACTGAGCATGTCTTGGTTGTGGCGCTGCAAATTGGCTTTATCTTGTCCCATGCGAGACGATTTACCACCAGCTAACACCACCCCTAAACACGGTTGAAATAAAGCCGTTGCTAAAGTCATTAGCCGCCCAACATCGCCAAGTTTTTCGTGGCACCGGTGAGTTTTTCGTGTAAAAAATGGGTCTGTTTTTTATCTGTCATCATAGCAGTAATCGCGGCTTTTAACGGCTCAACATCATCACTTTGTAAATAGTCTTTTAACGATAAGCCTTGTTCGGTAAACAAACATAAATGCAATTTACCTAATGAGCTGACTCGTAAGCGGTTACAGCTATTACAAAAATCTTTGGAGTAGGGCATGATCAAGCCGATTTTACCCGCATAGTCAGGGTGATAAAACTCTTGCGCTGGGCCCGCCGCTTTGTCGTTAATGACCGGCAACCAACCATCTAAGATCAGGTTTTGTTTTATCCGTGAACCTTGGACATGTTGGGCATCAAAAAAGGCTTGATTATCACCTGTTTGCATCAATTCAATAAAGCGCAGTGTTACTGGCGTGTCTTTTAACCAAGCTAAGTAACTGGCAATGTCATAACCATTGTATTCGCGCATTAACACAGTATTAATTTTAATATCGGTATTGCCCGCCGCCAATGCCATATCGACACCTTTGAGGATGTGCTTTAGCTTATCGTGGCCGGTAATAGCATGAAATTGCCTAGGGTCTAAACTATCAATGCTGATATTTATCGCATCAATGCCCGCGTCTAGCCAAGCAGGTAAATGCTCGGGTAGTTTGTAGCCATTGCTGGTTATTGCGACCTTTTTAATGCCGGGGGTTTGCTTACATTGGGCAATAATCTCAGGTAGGTCTTTACGCAGTGAAGGCTCACCGCCGGTAATACGAATTTTTTCTGTACCCATTTGTGAAAACGCCGACGCTATGCGGGTAATTTCAGGCAGGGTAAGAAATTTTCTATCGTGATCACATTGATAGCCGTTAGGTAAACAATAGTTACAACGAAAATTACATACGTCAGTGATCGATAGGCGCAAGTAATAAAACTTGCGTCCGAAGTTGTCTGTTAACATGTCACCTTTCCAATGTCGGGAGGCAAACAAGTTTCCTTGTTAACCCTGGCAAACACAAAGTTATAATGTGTTTACGGCTATAGCAGCTTGCCTGAACATAATGCGCAAGTTTAGCTAAGATAGCTCGGCGAAAATTAGTGGCTGTTGATCTTACCCCGATAGCAGAGACTATCGATGAAAGTTCAGCAGAGCCTTATGATTTATAATTTTATATCATATAATCCAAGGATAGTATGATTAGGGTCAATATAACAGATAAAGACCTTAGTTATGTTATCGACTCGGTAATAATATGGTAATTTTTGCTTAACTGAAGGCTAGCGACGAAAAATATTGCCTTACGTTGTTTAAAATCACCGAGCAAAAAATACAAAACACAAATTAAGTTGGAAGAGTTTATTATGGTTGATTGTTGTTCCGCGCCCGGATTAATGCCTTTTGCCCAAGCACTAGACACAATGCTTGCTGCGATTTCCCCGATTACCGATACAGAAACTATCGCGCTAACTGAGGGCTTAGCTCGGATTTTATCTACAGACATTACCAGCCCAATTAATGTGCCACCGCATAATAACTCCGCGATGGATGGTTATGCGTTTGCGCAAGCGAGTTTGGTTAACCAAGATACCTTGACTTTAGCTGGGCGCTCAATGGCAGGTCAACCATACCAAGGCACTTGTCAGACAGGCCAGTGTATTCGCATTATGACCGGCGCAAAAATGCCGGCCGGTTGCGATACTGTAGAAATGCAAGAAAATTGCCAAGTAGCGGACGAAAGCGTTAAGTTTTTAGCAGCACGAAAAACCGGTGATAACGTGCGTTATGCAGGCGAAGATATTAAACAAGGGCAGTTAGTTTTTGCTAAAGGTCGGCGTTTAACTGCCATTGATATTGGTGTTTTAGCCTCGCTGGGGATTCACAAGCTTAAGGTGTTTCGCAAACTCAACGTGGCATTAATTGCCACCGGTGATGAGTTAAAAGCGCTAGGCGAGCCATTAGCTGAGGGCGATATCTTTGAAAGTAACAGTTACGCGTTAGCCGGCATGTTAAAAAATCTGAATGTTAATGTAATTAATTTTGGCGTTATTGTTGACGATGAAAGCGCAATTAGAAAGGCTTTTTTGCAAGCTGATCAGCAGGCGGATGCGGTAATTTCCTCCGGCGGGGTGTCAGTCGGTGACGCTGATTATACTAAGCTGGTGCTTGAGCAGATTGGTGAAATTGCCTTTTGGAAAATAGCCATGAAACCCGGTAAGCCCTTTGCCTTTGGCAAATTGCCCAATAGTTTGTTTTTTGGTTTGCCAGGTAATCCGGTATCCGCCATGGTTACGGCTGATTTATTGGCGATGCCGGCGTTAATGAAACTACAAAACTGTCACAGCGCGCCGGCGATAACTTTTAAAGCTAAATGCCTAACTGACTTAAGAAAATCGCCTGGGCGCATGGACTTTCAACGTGGCGTATTATCTCATAACAGTGATGGTGAATTAATCGTTAATAGTACCGGCAGCCAAGGCTCAGGTATTTTAACCAGTATCGCCGCGGCCAATTGTTATATTGTTTTACCTGCCGAGCAAGGCAAGGTGTTGGCCGGTGAGATAGTGAATGTGCGCTTGTTTGAACGTTACTTCGCTTAAATTCCAAGCAGCTAAATAACAAGGGCATCGCGTGTCAAAAACTCTTTATTTTATTCCTGGCACTATGTGTAATCAAGACTTGTGGCTGCCAACGTGGCAGTTACTGCGCCAACAATGCCATGAAGAGCTTCAGCTAATACCTTTAGTGATCCCAACTGTTGGTAGTATGGATGAAGTTGTGAGCGTATTGTCGAAAAAAATTGTTGCCGATCAGGCGATACTGGTCGGTTTTTCCTTGGGCGGCTATCTTGCCAGTGCCATCGCCTTAAAGCTTGGCAATCGGCTTAAACGGTTATTGGTGGTGTCGAATTTCCCCAAAAACTTGCCGACAACTGAAATTAAGCAACGCCAACGTACGGTCGCTTGGATAAAGCAACGCGGCTATGCCGGGATCCCGAATAAGCGTATTAATGATTTGCTGCATCCTGATATTCAACAGTTTAATGCCAAGAGCTACCAAGATATCAAGCACAGGATTATCAGCATGGACCGAGCACTTGGCGCCAAAGTTTTACTGCATCAACTTGCTGTCTCGGTGCAGCGTCCGAATTTATTGCCGTTATTAGCTCAATTGAGCTTACCTATTAGTTTTTTGATCGGTGATGCTGATTGCTTAGTAGAGCTTACTGCGCTCAGACAAGCGCTTGTAGGCACGAAGCATATCTCACTAACAGAAGTGGCTGATACCGGCCATATGTTGCCATTAGAATCCCCGCAAGTACTTGCATCTACACTGATTGATTTATTGTCTCGCTAGGATCTGCTCTTTATAAATAATAAAATGGCGTAAAGCTGTGTTTGCATGAGCGAAGCGTGTAAAATAGCGGCAATTATATTTTACTTTAGGACTTACACGTTGAGCGACAGCAAATTTTCATCACTTAGCTTACAACCAGCAATTTTAGATAACCTTTCATCACTGGGTTACCACGAGATGACAGAAATTCAAGCTAAAAGCCTACCAGCTATTTTAGCGGGGCAAGATGTTATCGCTCAAGGTAAAACCGGCTCAGGGAAAACCGCGGCTTTTGGCTTGGGTTTATTGAATAAATTACAAGTTAAAAAGTTTAGAATTCAAACCTTAGTACTGTGCCCAACCCGCGAATTAGCCGATCAAGTCGCCAAAGAAATCAGAAAGCTAGCAAGAGCTGTGCACAACATTAAAGTATTAACCTTATGTGGCGGTACGCCATTTGGCCCGCAAGTCGGTTCATTAGAGCATGGTGCACATATTATTGTTGGCACACCGGGTCGCATTGAGGATCACTTAGGTCGTGGCACCTTGTCCTTAGAGCATGTTGATACCTTAGTGTTAGATGAAGCGGATCGTATGCTAGATATGGGCTTTCAAGCGGCGTTAGATAATATTGTCGATAAAATGCCAAAACAAAGACAAACCTTATTATTTAGCGCAACCTTTCCGCAACAAATTCAAGTGATTGCTAATCGTTATTTACAAACACCTGCGGTGATAAAAGTTGAGTCAAGCCACGAAACTAGCACCATTTCACAGCATTTTTATCGGGTAGAAAATGATGAAGAGCGTCTAACCGCGATTCGATTACTGTTGCTAACGCATCAACCAGAGTCGAGCGTAATATTTTGTAATACCAAAATAGAAACTCAAAACGTGGCCAATAAACTCGCGGCTTATGGTTTTGGCGTTGTCGCGTTACATGGTGACTTGGAGCAAAGAGATAGAGATCAAACCTTAGTGCGCTTTGCCAACAAAAGCGCCTCAATATTGGTTGCCACTGATGTGGCTGCTCGTGGCCTAGATATCGAAGCGCTTGATGCAGTATTTAATTATCATCTTGCCCATGACAGTGAAGTGCATATTCATCGAATTGGCCGCACGGGTCGCGCAGGCAGCACGGGGTTCGCTTTTTCGTTATTTAATGATAAAGACCGTTATAAAATTGGCTTGTTGGAAGATTACTTAGATCGCCGTATTGAAGGTGAAGCGTTACCCAGTAGCGAAGTATTAGAACGTAATGTCTTTACGCCTAAAATGGCCACGATACAAATTGACGGCGGTAAAAAGCAAAAAGTCCGCCCTGGCGATATTGTCGGCGCGCTAACCGGTGACAATGGCATCACCTTTGAGCAAGTGGGTAAAATTCAATTGGGCGCGAACTGGGCCTATGTGGCAGTAGAGAAAATGGTGGCGAGAAAAGCGCTCAATAAATTAACACACGGTAAGTTAAAAGGCCGTACTTTTAGGGTTCGAGAATTAAAATAAACAGATACCCGTGCCATTAATAAATTGAGCGCATTTATAGCAAAGGTAAATAGCCAAATACAAGCAGGTTTTATGCCTACTACGTTGTTTTTAAGATTAATTAAATGGCGGGATGGTTGACGATTTAAGCCAGTATAAAGGGCGCGTTAATTCGTGAGATTAATGATATTATCAGTATTAAAGTGAACTTCGCTTAACACAATATAAGCCGGTACTCAGGAAGAGTTCGGCTTATATTAGGTATTCACGGCTAATAACTTGGCTGAGTTTTATAATTTAAAATTCACGTTGATTTTTTCAACGGCTGCGACATCAATAATATTGACATTATGGCTGATACTGCGTTCTAAACGTGCTGCGGTTTTATTTGCACCATATCTTTCTGCAAAAGTTATAATGTCGTCGCCATTACACATAACCCTTAAAGCGACTTTTTTAGTAGGTAAATTATAACCTCTAACGGTTTTATTAAATTTGATGACATTGTTAGTTAAACTTGATTTACAAACATCAATTAAGGCTGATTCAACATACTTATCCATGGCATGACTGCTAAAACTTGCCAATGATAAAATTGAGCAGGTAATAGTGGCTGTGGTTATTAATTTTAAAGTTTTCATTTAAATTCTCCAGATACATTTAAAAAGCTATTCATTTTGCGTTGCGTGCATATTAATAGTGACTTATTTTCGCTAATAAGTTGTAAACAGGCTGGTAATGAATGTAAAAGATAATTCGGGGCTCTGGCTTAGTGGTAACTGGTACATTATTGTTTTTATTTGTTTTTTATCGGGAGCCAATTGATTCTATGACATTAACTTTTACACCTGATGATGGTTTTAGAAACATTAACGCGTGAGTCCGCTATTGATCGCACGATAGACAACATACAAATGTAATTTAGCAATAATAATTTCTGGTAATTTTATAAGATCAGGGTATGATACTGGTGATATGTACAGTCTTTGTGGTAGTGTTCTAGGTAGGCTTTTGATGCATGATAGCAATGACTTGAGTTTGGTAAACAGAGAAATAAGGGATAATAATGGCAGTTGAAAGTCGATTTGTCGTGATAAGACAAGGTGTGGAGGTAGAAACATTCATGGATAAAAAAGCCGCAGATGAATACGATAAAATGCTCGATATGGCCGATAATTTATCAGCCATG
>Ga0209344_10002209_pt1 | contig 22374 bp, 21 predicted proteins | sample Cruoilmetagenom6_FD_187293 | JGI IMG/M metagenome (GOLD analysis project Ga0209344, IMG submission 187293) | Oil polluted marine microbial communities from Coal Oil Point, Santa Barbara, California, USA - Santa Barbara Oil Seep Sample 6 (SPAdes)... | ecosystem: Environmental > Aquatic > Marine... | reverse complement strand
TCCGATCTCGCGAAGTTGATTGCCAAACCATTCTTCAAAAAAGAGCTCGTGCTCCAAAATTGACCAGTTGCCTATAGGTTCGCCCCATGTTCCAAAGGGGTACATTTTTTCAAAAGCTGCCGCAGGTACAGCAACGAAGCTTGAAATTATTAGGAACCAAACGGAAATTATTTTTCTCATTTCGAGTTATCCTAGTCTGTGGTTACACGAACATGAACGGGGCGACGTAACCGGCCATCGTGTTGATTGTAACAGGATGCATTGATAAAATTTATCCCGTGGCATTTGAGTGATCCACCGCTGGCGTGAACATGCCCGAAGCAATGGATTTTCGGCGCGATGCCGGTAACGGCATCGGTCAGATGCGGACACCCAGGTGACATACCTTGGCTCGATCGATCAAGGATACCTGCGGGAGGTGTGTGTGTGATCAACACATCTGTTTCGTTGGGGATGAGGGACCACTTATCCTGCAATGTGGGTTCATCCGCATAAAAGGCATGTGTTTGCAAATCTGGCACCCATGGCGTGCCGTAGAAATTTACGCCTTTGTGTTCGAATGCGGTATCCTCAAGGTATACAGCATTTTCAAAAGGCTGATCGTTAGTATGCTCCCGATTTTCCAACTCTAGATCGTGGTTACCAGCAATGCATAGGATGAGGTCGAAATGTTGCCGCGCATACCATTGGTCGACCTTTGCAAGGTCCTCTGGGTTTCTATTGAACAGATCAAACATGTCGCCGACGTGGATCAACACGTCACCGCGCATCACACCAAGTTCATCGTGGCGCATATGTGTGTCGCCGATGATGGTTAGTTTCAGGGAGTTGCGTTTGAAATTGAACAAAGAAGACTCGGGTTGCGAATGGGTGAACTGGACATGATGCGCGTGGGTCGGGAAATCAAGCGAGAGGGGAATCTCTGTTTTGCGTTGTTGCAGGATGGCGCAAAACTTCACAGCTTTCCAAATGCCCAAAACTCCTGTATGGCCCCGGCTATCTGAGATGTGATGCCCCGACTCCGGCATCATACAAAGGACTATAGGGGTCGGCGGCAATGGGGCCGCCATTGAAATGGGAGACCCGACAGGGGTCGGGAGTGCTCCCTTACAGGAAACGATACATGTTTAACGAAACGAAAAAATCGATCCAGTGGGGCGAAGAAACGCTGACACTGGAAACGGGCAAGGTTGCGCGTCAGGCGGATGGCTCGGTCATCGCCACATTGGGCGAAACATCTGTGATGGCAAACGTCACATTCGCCAAATCCCAAAAGCCGGGTCAGGACTTTTTCCCTCTGACCGTGCACTACAACGAAAAATACTATGCCGCCGGTAAAATCCCGGGTGGTTTCTTCAAGCGCGAGGCGCGCCCAACGGAAAAAGAGACGCTGACAAGCCGTCTGATTGACCGTCCAATCCGCCCGCTGTTTGTACCCGGCTTCAAAAACGAAGTTCTGGTGATCTGCACATGCCTCAGCCACGACCTGGTCAACGACCCGGATATGGTTGCAATGATCGCGGCCTCGGCGGCCCTGACCATTTCAGGCGCGCCATTCATGGGCCCAATTGGCGCATGCCGTGTTGGTTTCAGCGAAGGCGAATACGTCCTGAACCCGGAAATCGACGACATGCACAAGCTGCGTGAGAACCCTGATCAACGTCTTGATCTGGTTGTTGCCGGTACCAAAGATGCCGTGATGATGGTCGAATCCGAAGCTTACGAACTGACCGAAGAAGAAATGTTGGGTGCGGTGAAGTTTGCGCATGACAGCATTCAGCCTGTTATCGATCTGATCATTGATCTGGCCGAAGATTGCGCCAACGAGCCATTTGATTTCGCACCCGTCGATTACAGCGATCTTTACGCTGCGGTCAAAGCGGCCGGCGAAGACAAAGTGCGCGCTGCATTCGCGATCACCGACAAACAGGAACGCACAACCGCGATTTCCGATGCGCGTGCCGCAATTTCCGAAGCCCTGAGCGAAGATCAACTGGCCGACGAAAACCTCGGTTCAGCGTTCAAGAAACTGGAAAGCACAGTTCTGCGTGGCGATGTTGTCAAAACAGGCAAGCGTATCGATGGTCGCGATCTGGCCACTGTACGTCCAATTGTTTCGGAAACCGGCATTCTGCCCCGGACACATGGCTCGGCCTTGTTCACACGTGGCGAAACCCAAGGTTTGGTTGTGACCACTCTGGGCACCGGTGACGACGAACAAATGATCGACGCGCTGAACGGTACATATAAATCGAACTTCATGCTGCATTATAACTTCCCTCCCTATTCGGTTGGCGAAGTGGGCCGCTTTGGGTTCACCGGACGTCGTGAAATCGGCCACGGTAAACTGGCATGGCGTGCGTTGCAGGCTGTTCTGCCTGCGGCGACTGATTTCCCTTACACGGTTCGTGTTGTGTCAGAGATCACAGAATCCAACGGTTCATCTTCGATGGCGTCGGTTTGTGGTGGTTCGCTGTCCATGATGGACGCCGGTGTTCCGCTGAAATCGGCCGTTGCCGGTGTGGCCATGGGCCTGATCCTCGAAGACGACGGAAGCTATGCAATCCTGACCGACATCCTTGGTGACGAAGACCACCTTGGTGACATGGATTTCAAAGTGGCTGGTACAGCCGAAGGCATCACCAGCCTTCAGATGGACATCAAGGTTGCAGGCATCACGCCTGAGATCATGGAAAAAGCTTTGGCTCAGGCCAAAGAAGGCCGTTTGCACATCCTGTCGGAAATGAGCAGTGCGCTTACCGAAGCAGGTGATTTCAGCGTCCACGCGCCACGCATTGAAACGATGAACATTCCTACGGACAAAATCCGTGAAGTCATCGGTTCGGGTGGTAAAGTGATCCGCGAGATCGTCGAAGTGTCCGGCGCCAAAGTCGACATCAACGACGAAGGTGTCATCAAGATCGCATCGCCAAATGGCGACTCGATCAAGAAAGCCTACGACATGATCCACTCAATCGTGGCCGAGCCTGAAGAAGGTCAAATCTATGACGGCAAAGTCGTCAAGATCGTAGATTTCGGTGCTTTCGTGAACTTCTTTGGCAAGCGCGACGGTCTGGTGCACGTATCCCAGATCGAAAACCGCCGCCTGAACCATCCATCGGATGTGTTGAAGGAAGGTCAGGACGTGAAGGTCAAATTGCTTGGCTTTGACGACCGCGGCAAGGTACGCCTGTCAATGAAGGTGGTTGATCAGGAAACCGGCGAAGAAGTCGTTCCTGAGAAAAAAGAAGACTAAGCATAACTCACGTCAGTGAAGATATAGGCCCCGGTGGAAACGCCGGGGCCTTTTGCGTTGATGTTGTATGTTCATTTCAGGCGTGGCCAAATCAAGCAGAGGAGGTTCACAAAACGCATTGGCATGATTTTTCCTGAATATTTGTCAGATACACATCCTGTGAGAATTGCCTTGCTGATTCATGGTTGCTGTACCTAACCTTTGGGATGTCCGCGATGCCACCATCACGGGCGATTGAAGGAGAAATTTTATGTTAAAGAAAATGATTTTTATGTGCTGCGCGGCGATTTTCTTGGGTGTTGGATCTGCCTCTGCCCAAAACTGTGACGCGCAAGATAGGTTTGAGCGAAATGTCGGCCACTTAGTAGATTTCCTCGTGGCCTATAAACGGCTGATCCGTACCGGCATTATTTTTTCAGAGGCCTGTGAGGACTATCAGAAACGGTTGAACGCAACCTATTCTGAAATGTTTAGAAACAATTGCACCGTTTCCGCGCGGACCTATGCGTTTCACAATACTGATGATGCGTCCTTATCACTTACAGCAATGGATAAAGCAGAAGCACATTGCACGACTTTGGCCAAGTTGGTGGACGAGGTGGCATATCGCAACGTCACAAAATGCTTTGATACTGTCGCGACAGAACGGCAGCGATTGGAGACTAAGATATGGAGCGGCGAAGAGCTTACCCCAGAAGAAAAGGCCGTCGTTGTGGGAAATAATGACATCAGCAGGCTGACGGACCGCGATTGTTATTACAACGTGCACAAATCCTGAGGCAGTTCTTGAATGGGGTGGATTAGCGGCTCGGCCTTGGCTGCCTGCAATGGATGGTTGTTGATCGGTGCTAATTCTTAGAGGACAGCGTGTATTCGATGACCTGAACGATGCTTGAGAGCTGTATATCCGGGTAATGTTCACGCATTCCCGCAAGCATAACGTCATCCGACCATTCTTCGGTTTTTCCGACAAATGATGCGGCTTGATTTAGCGGCATGTCACTGCAACGAAAGACTTCTACTTCAACAGTTTGGCTCGAGTTTGCATCACAAACAAATTTCAACGGGCCGGGTACGATATGTCGTTCTCGCCAACGTATTGTGGAGGTCTTTTCCCCACTCAAAATCAGTGGGAAAAGGCGATCTACGACCCCAAGAGTTTGAATTTCATCAGCCATAACCGTTCGCCTAATGTGGTTTTTGTATCGTGTTAAGATGCCTTAATACAGACGGACGTTAAACCGGCAAGGCCGTCGTATTGCACACTGTACGCAGCGAAAAGCTGGACTGCATCTTGGCCACTCCGGGCAGGCGGGCCAATGATCGGCGGTGGATGCGCGCGAAATCCTCGGTGTCTTGGGCGACGACCTTGAGGATGTAATCCGCTGACCCCGCGGTCAGGTGGCATTCCAAAACATCCGGAATGCGCGCGACGGCCTTTTCAAATGCTTCAAGCACTTCGTCGGCTTGAGTCGACAAAGTGATTTCCACGAACACGGTTGAAGATACGCCCAGTTTTCGCGCGTCAAGAATGGCCACGTATTTGCCGATATACCCATCCGTTTCAAGCCGTTGAACGCGGCGATGGCAGGCGCTTGCGGATAGATTTACCTGCTCTGCAAGGTCCGCATTTGAGATTCTGCCACGTTTTTGTAGCACGCGTAACAACCGATGATCTGTCGCATCGAGGGACATTTTTGAAATTACCTTCTAATAAAACTGAAAATTGGTAAAGATTCATCAACATAAGTCGCTCAAACCGGGTGAAATTTCAACCCATTTGCGTGGGAAGTGTCGTAGCTTTTGTACAAACAAAAGGATAAATACTATGAAAATCGGATGCCCTACCGAAATCAAACCACAAGAATTCCGCGTCGGTTTGACGCCGAATGCTGCACAGGAAGCTATCAACAATGGCCATGAGGTCATCGTTCAAGCGGGCGCCGGTGTTGGTGCTGGATTTGCCGATGCTGACTACGCTGCTGCGGGTGCCGGTATCATTGGCACAGCGGAAGAAATCTTTGCCACGGCTGACATGATCGTCAAGGTAAAAGAACCTCAGGCGGGCGAACGTAAGATGCTTCGCGAGGGTCAGCTTCTCTTTACGTATTTGCACCTGGCACCCGATCCGGCACAGACCAAAGACCTGTTGGAAAGCGGCTGTACTGCCATCGCTTATGAAACAGTCACCGACAGCAACGGCGGCCTGCCATTGTTGGCACCGATGTCCGAAGTTGCCGGTCGTCTGGCTCCGCAAGTTGGCGCTTATACACTGCAAAAAGCCAACGGCGGCCGTGGCGTTCTGATGGGTGGCGTTCCTGGCGTTGGTCCGGCACGCGTTGTTGTTATCGGTGGCGGTGTTGTTGGCACGCAGGCTGCAAAAATCGCCTCCGGCATGGGTGCAGATGTCACTGTGCTTGATCGCTCCTTGCCGCGCCTTCGTTATCTGGATGACGTATATGGTGGCCAATTCAAAACGGGATACTCCACGGCAGGTTTGCTGGCAGAACACCTGACGACTGCCGATCTGGTCATCGGTGCGGTCCTGATCCCAGGTGCCGAAGCACCCAAATTGGTCCGCCGCGAGCAATTTGCTACTATGAAACCGGGTGCGGTTCTGGTTGACGTCGCCATCGACCAAGGGGGTTGTTTTGAGACCTCCAAGGTGACCACACACGCCGATCCGATCTATGACGTTGACGGCATTATGCATTACTGCGTCGCCAACATGCCGGGTGCCGTAGCACGTACATCCACATTGGCGCTGGGCAATGTCACGATGCCTTTCATGCTGGCGCTGGCCAACAAAGGCTGGAAACAGGCCTGTGCTGACGATGCGCATCTGCTTGAGGGGCTGAACGTTCATGCGGGTCAATTGACCTACGAAGCGGTAGGTGTGGCGCTTGGCATTGAAAGCGTTTCGGCAGCACAAGTCGTCAACGGCTGATCTCGTCCACCTGTCCGGCAAACACCGGCTGAAGCAATTTGATCCGGGCCGACACAAAATCAGTGAAGGCCCGGATGCGCGGCACATGTCGAAGGTCAACATGGGTCAAAACCCATAGTGGCGCGTAGGGCATTGTTGGCAAATCCGGCACCCTGATCATCATTGGGTCGGTTTCACCTAAAAAGCATGTCATTCGGGTCGCGCCGATGCCGGATCGAACTGCCGCGATGGCGGCCATCATGTCGTCAACAGTTAGCTTAGGTACAAGATTGGGCCGCACTGCACGTACCGCCTCTGGTGGGCCCGGCCAGCTTGCGAATCTAATCCAGTTCAGCGGTGCCGCACCACCGCCGTCACGCGCCAGAAAACCCTCGGTCGCATACACAGCTGCGCGTTGCTCTGCGATACGGCGTCCTACCAATGTTTCTGGCGGGTTTTCGCAAATCCTGAGCGCGACGTCGGCGTCCCGCTGGTTGAGGTTCAGTATTTCATTGGTTGCGACAAGGGTTATGTTGATTTCTGGGTGACGCGCACCGAAGTCACGGAGAATATCACCCAATACACGCTCGATCAGAAGTTGCGGTGCCGTTACCCGCAGTGGCCCTGAGAGTTCTGTGTCACGGGCCCCGACTTGCCGTTCCAAATCGGCACTGGCCCGCTCCATCTCCACCGCGATGCGCATGGCGTCGTTGCCCGCCTCGGTTGGGACATACCCGCTAGGCAACCTGTCAAACAGACGTGTCCCCAATGCAGTTTCCGCGGCTGAGATACGTCGTGCGACCGTCGTGTGGTTCACGCCAAGTGCGTGAGCGGCAGCGGTGATGCTTCCGCGCCGGACGGTTTCCAAGACATAGCGAAGGTCGTTCCAGTCCAACATGGGCCGATTATATATGCACATCCTATTTGCAACAATGCGCGTTTTCGCGTGACGCTGAACGGCGTAACTCTTCCGCAAAGCAAAACAGGAGATCATCCCATGACCGCATATGCCTTCGTCACTATTTCTCTCAATGATCGGGACAAGTTCGCCGAATACCGCGGAAAGGCAGGGGAATTTATGGCCAAACACAATGTAAAGGCAATTGCTGTGTCATCCGATGCGCAGGTGATCGAAGGGGGTGGGTCAGCGCCAGATATTTCTGTCATCCTTGAATTCCCAGATCATGCGCATGCCTTGGCCTGGATCAACGACCCCGAGGCGGCACATGTCCACGAATTGCGCAGGGACAGCGGCGAATCCCGTATAATCCTGCTGTAAGGGAAGGTCTGTTCGACGCTGCGATGGCTCAATTCCGCTTGAGACCCACGCGCCACGCCGCTAGACCGGTGGCGCAAAGGAGCCGCGCCATGAGCATCAATACATTTGGACATATGTTTCGTGTCACAACCTGGGGCGAAAGCCATGGGCCCGCATTAGGTGCGACTGTTGATGGTTGCCCTCCAGGCGTGGCTATCGAGGCGGCGATGATCCAACAATGGTTGGACAAACGTCGCCCGGGGCAGAACAAAAACATGACCCAGCGGAATGAACCGGATGCCGTTCAAATTCTGTCAGGTGTGTTTGAAGGTCAGACAACCGGCACGACCATTCAGTTGATGATCGAGAACACTGATCAGAGGTCACGGGATTACGGCGACATCGCCAACACGTTTCGCCCGGGTCATGCGGATATCACGTATCACCAGAAATACGGTATTCGCGACTATCGTGGTGGTGGGCGAAGTTCGGCGCGTGAAACAGCGGCCCGTGTTGCGGCTGGTGGCGTTGCTCGTGCAGCGTTGGATCAAATGGTGCCGGGGATCGAAATCAAAGGTTACATGACCAAAATGGGCGCGATGGAGTTGAACCGCGATCATTTTGATTGGGATGCTATCGACGGCAATGATTTTTGGTTGCCAGACGCGGAGGCCGCGCCTGATTGGGAGACTTACCTGCAAAAACTGCGCAAAGATCACAACTCGGTTGGCGCCATTGTCGAGGTTGTAGCGCGCGGTGTGCCAGCAGGTTTGGGTGCGCCGGTTTATGGCAAGTTAGACACTGATTTGGCCGCTGCGATGATGTCAATCAACGCCGTAAAAGGCGTTGAGATCGGCGAAGGCATGGCCGCCGCTGAGCTTAAAGGCACCGAAAATGCGGACGAGATTTTCATGGGCGAAAATGGTCCTGAATATTCATCAAACCATGCAGGTGGAATTCTGGGCGGTATATCAACGGGGCAGGACGTAGTTGTGCGGTTTGCGGTAAAACCGACGTCTTCGATTTTGAGTCCCCGCAAGTCGATCCGCATGGATGGTTCACCCATTGAGGTTGTGACCAAGGGGCGTCACGATCCATGTGTTGGCATCCGAGCGGTGCCCGTGGGCGAAGCGATGATGGCCTGTGTTATTCTCGATCATTTGCTGTTGCATCGCGGACAGGTCGGCAACGGTCCCCGCGGTCAGATCGGGTAAAACGGAAACCAAGAAATTGCCCCAAGTCTCTCGGTCTCGGGTAGCGCATTAATCCGTTGTCATTGCGTTGGTCATGTAAATCAACGTCGGTTTGTCGGCCCTAAAAGCATCTAGCACGGCTTGTTGCAGCTCCGAATGGCTTTGCGGTGCCTTGGCATATGCGCCGTAGGCTTTGGCCAACGCACAGAAATCAGGGTTATGTGCGATCACGGAATTCGGCGCGATTTGCGCACGCACCATGCTGTCTTCGATTTCTTTCAGTTTGCCATTGTCCCAGAGCAATATTGGCAAAGACAGGCCAAGTTCGACGGCGGCGCCTAATTCCTGCACCGTGTATTGGAAGCCGTAATCCCCCGCGATTACGACCGTGGGTAAACCGGGCCGCGCGACCGCACCACCGATCCCGGCGGGCAGGCCATATCCAAGCGTTCCGAACCCGGTTGGATGATGCCAATGGCCAGGTCGGTCCATGTCCCAGATTTCCTTACCGGTGTAGGCAAATTGCGTCATGTCCGAATAATACATCGTATCGGCGGGCATGACCGCGCGAAGGGCGTCGCAAACGGGAAGGATACCCGGGCGTTCGGCGTCGGCTTCGGCACGCCAACGTGCGCGCGTCTTGCTGATTTCGTCTGCGTTCCAGCTGGTATTCGCCCCGTGTCCTTTGAGGGCGGGCAATAGCCATTGGAAAAAGGCGGTTGCGTTCATTTGCACTTTGGTTCCGCCCGTTGTTTGCGCAAGAACCTCCGGATCAATGTCGACGCGGATCAGCGGGCAGGTGTTCCCGAGATCTGTTCGCCAAAGGTCGACTTCTGCCAGTTCTGTGCCAACGGCGATCACACAATCCGCGCTGGCGATCACCTTGGCGCTTTCCGGGCGTCCCAGATAGGCACCAAAATGGAGGGCGTCTTGTTGCACATCGATTAATCCACGCCCGGCGTAGGTTACGAAACTGGCGGCTCCCAATCGTTGAACAACCTCCCGCACGGCTTCGGTATCCCCACGTGCGCCGCCACCCAGCACAAACAATGGGCGCTTTGCTGAGGTTAAAATTGGCAACAAGTCTGCTGGCCCGGATTGGGCCGGGATTGAAATCACCGGCGTTTCTTGTGGGGCCGGTGCGGCGGCACCTTCAAGGGCTGCAATGGGGACCTGAATGTGTTTGCTGCGGGGGCGCTGAGTTTGAAATTCGGACAAAGCACGATCAACAAGGTGATAGGCCGCCTCGGCATTTTTGGCTGTATGAGACCAATCACACACGGTTGCGCCAGCGGCCTCCTGATCCAGCATTTGGTGCAGCTGACCGCGCGTTGCGGCGGTTTCATCCAGACAGGACGAAATAGCGAGTACAGGAATGCTGTCAGAATAAGCCTGTCCTAGGGGGGTCATCGTGTTGCACAGACCGGGGCCGGTGATCACATAGGCTACGCCGGGCTTGCCGGATGCCCGCGCGTACCCATCAGCCATGAATCCTGCGCCTTGTTCGTGACGGGCAAGGACATGTTTGATCCCGGCCTCTTCGATCCCACGATACATTTCCTGATTGTGCACGCCGGGAATGCCAAAAATCGTATCGACACCGCGTGATTTCAACATATGTGAAATTTGGGCACCGAGGGGACGTGTTGTCGTGTTGGACGCAGTCATCAAAGTCTCCAGAAACTAGTTGTGAATATTGCATAGACGGCCAGCAATTCCAGACGCCCGATCAACATGGCGGCGGCCAAGATCCATTTGGCTGTATCATTTAAGGACGAAAAATTTCCGGCCGGGCCGATTGTATCGCCTAAACCGGGGCCGATATTTGCCAAGGCGGCAGACGCGCCCGAGACGGATGTTGTGAAATCAAGACCCGTCAGGCCAAGCGCAACGGCCGTGAGGCCAAGCGTGACAACAAAAAACAAAAAGAATGACATGACAGAATTTAGAATGTCTTCGTCGATCCGCCGCTTGCCGTAACGCGGTGTAAATATGCCATGTGGTGCGCGAATACGGCTGAGTTGGACACGGATTGACGCGAGCAAAATCTGATAGCGGAATATTTTTATGGAACATGACGTTGATCCCGCGCATCCGCCGATCAAACCGGCAAAGAACAAGATGGCAATCGGGAAGGCGCCCCAGTGCATGTAGTTTGTGCTTGCATAGCCGGTGCCAGTCAGGATCGAGACTGTGTTAAACAAAACCTTGCGAAAACCCTCTTCGCCGGGTTGTGCCAGATTGGCAAATTGCCACGCTGTGATCAGGACTATTAATGTGGCGGCAGTGACGAAGAAGCCCCGGATTTGGGGATCGGTCAGCAATGGGCGAGTGGCACCTGCCGTCAACTGAACGAAGCGAATGAATGGCAGTGCGGCCAACAGCATAAAGACAACGGCAACATATTCCGTCATGGGGCCAAAGGCACCAAAAGAAGTATCGTAGTTGGCAAAACCACCCGTTGCCACCGTTGTCATCGCGTGAACGGTTGCATCAAAGGTATTCATGCCCGACAGCATGTAACTCAAGATACAAACCAATGTCAGTGACAGGTAAATTACCGAGATCCGCGATGCGATTTCTGTCGCCCGGGGCAGAATTTTACCAAAGGTGTCAAACCCCGACGTGCGGAAGATTTGCATCCCCCCGACGCGCAGTTCCGGAAGGAACACCATGGCCACAACAATGATACCAATGCCGCCAAGCCATTGCATCAGCCCACGCCACAACAAAATGCCTTTGGGTAGATCATCCAAGGCGGTCAGAACTGTCGAGCCTGTGGTTGTTAGGCCCGACATCGCCTCAAAAACCGCATCAACGACCCGAAGTTCAGTTGCGCCAAATATAAACGGAAGTGCACCAAATACTGGTAACACGACCCATACGCCTGTGGTCAGCAGGAATGTTTGTTGGATCGTCAAGCCAGCCTGAACACCGTTGCGACAGGCCACAGCGACCAGCCCGCCAATGAGAACTGTTAGTATCGAACTCTGGGCAAAAACGGTCCAATGCCCACGCCCTTCAGCGAAATCGACAAGCATCGGTAAAATCATGGCCAACCCAAGTGCCATGACCATCAAGCCGATAACATATCCAACAGGGCGCATATCCAACATACGCGCAGCGTTGGCCGCGCGATCCGCCGGTGTCAAGCGAGATCACGGTCATGGCAATGGTGCCGGCTGTCGCGACGAATCATCTGGACAGAATATACAAATTGTATACAGTGCGTATTCATGGAGGGCTGATGGTGTCCAAAGATAAAAAATCACACTGCATGGAAGACCTGCGTATGCGAATTCTCAGGCAGGATATCTCACCGGGTGCAATTCTTGATGAGTCCACTTTGTGCGAAGAATACGGCGTGTCCCGCACCCCTATGCGCGAAGTATTTCAACGCCTTGGTGGTGAGGGTTATCTTGAGCTTGAACAGAACCGTGGGGCCAAGGTGGCCTCGATGGACCTGGCCGTGATGCGGATGTTCTTTCAGACCGCTCCGTTGATTTATGCCAACATCGCACGTCTTGCTGCGGAAAACCGGCGTTCAAGTGAAATTTCGGCCCTGAAGGAAACGCAGATTGCATTTCGGCGCGCCACGGAAAACGGGGAAGCTGGCGAAGCAGCGCTTTGTAATCATGTTTTCCACGAACAGATCGGCGAAATGGCTCACAACCCATATCTATTGACCAGCCTGAACAGAATGCTGATCGACCACACACGCTTGAGCCAGACCTTTTACCGCCCACAATCTGCCGACGAACGTCTGCGCGTGAAAAAAGCCTGTGAACAACATGACGAGATGATCGTCGCAATAGAGCGGCAAGAATCTGCTTTGGCGATCGACCTAACACTGAAGCATTGGGATCTGTCGCGCGACCGGCTTGAACGGTTCGTCACGCCTGACCCGCTTCCTCTAGATGTGATTTCAATGAAGGACCACCGACATGCGCTTTGAAGGGATCTATACGCCCATCGTGACGCCCTACAATGATGACTACACCTGCAACGAAGACGCGTTGGCTGATACGGTCGAGCTTCTGATTGATGGCGGTGTGAGTGGCATTATCGTGGCGGGAACCACGGGTGAATATTACGCTCAATCGTTCGAAGAACGTATCTGGATGATGCAGCGGGTTCACTCGTTGATCAAAGGCCGTGTGCCAACGATTGTTGGTACTGGCGACATGCGGACCGAAAACAGTGTCGCCTACGCGAAGGCGGCCAAAGACATTGGTGCGGACGCATTGTTGATTGCGACACCACCCTATTCCTGCCCAACGGGGCGCGAAGTGGCGTTGCATTGTCTGGCAATTGATCGCGCGGCGAACATGCCTGCGATGCTTTACAACTACCCGGGCCGCATGGGCGTGAACATGGACGAAGAAACATTGGATCGTCTGGGGCGGTCGCCAAACTTTTGCGCGATTAAGGAAAGTAGCGGTGACATTAACCGTCTACACATATTGGCACGGGATTATCCGCATATCCAACTCAGCTGTGGCATGGATGATCAGGCTTTGGAATTCTTTGCCTGGGGCGCAAGATCATGGGTCTGTGCAGGCTCTAACTTTGCCCCAGAGGCACATGTCGCCATGTACAAGGCCTGTGCCGTTGACGGCGATTTCACCAAGGGGCGCGCAATCATGTCGGCCATGTTGCCGCTGATGCGTGTGTTGGAACAGGGCGGAAAATTTGTTCAGTGTATCAAGCACGGCCTGACAATGCGCGGCATTCCCGCGGGCCCACCCCGCAAGCCGCTGCACCCGTTGAACAAGGACGACAAGCGCGCGCTTGAGGAAGTGATCCGTATAATGAACACGGCGATTGCCAAAATCACAGGAGAGACAAAATGAGCGACCTTCTGACCCGCGAAGAATATGGTGCCATCGCCGCCGAAATCGACCTACCAGCGGCCCCGTATATTGAGGGCAAATTCCGCAAGGGCAACGGCCCGATGATGGACACGATTAACCCGGCCACTGGCAAAGTGATTACATCGATCAGCACCGCGAACGGTGAGGATGTTAATTTTGCTGTCGCGAAAGCACGTGAAGCGTTTGATCAGGGTAGCTGGTCTCGGATGCACCCGAGCGAGCGCAAGGATGTTCTGATCAAGCTGTGCAAGCTGATCACCCGTCGCAAACACGAGCTGGCCGTTATGGAAAGCATCGACAGCGGCAAACCAATCCTGGATTGCGAAACGGTTGATATTCCTGAAACAATCCACACGATCAAATGGCACGCCGAACTGGTCGACAAAATCTATGATCAAACAGCCCCGTCGGGTGACGGTACAATCTCGATGATCGTGCGGGAACCTATTGGTGTTGTTGCGGCGATCCTGCCGTGGAACTTCCCTTTGATGATGCTGGCATGGAAGATCGGCCCGGCATTGGCGGCTGGTAATTCGGTCATCGTGAAACCTGCCGAACAAACAACCCTGACCGCTCTGCGCATCGCTGAACTGGCGCATATGGCCGGTGTTCCACGTGGGGTGCTTCAGGTGTTGCCGGGTGATGGACCTTCCGTGGGTGAACCCTTGGGCATGCACATGGACGTGGACATGGTCAGCTTCACCGGGTCGACGGAAACCGGCAAACGGTTCCTGCGCTATGCCGCCGACAGCAACATGAAAGAGGTTGTTCTGGAATGCGGTGGTAAAAATCCGGCTGTCGTTCTGGCCGATGCCGAAAACCTCGATCATGTGGCGGAACATGTGGTGAATGCGGCCTTCTGGAACATGGGCGAAAATTGCAGCGCCGCTTCGCGCCTGATCGTTGATAAAACCGTCAAGGAGCCATTGATGGAACGCATTCTCGCCCGCACGCGTGATTGGAAAACCGGCGACCCGTTGGACCCGTCCAACCACCTTGGGGCGTTGATTGATGCGGACCATTGCGGCAAGGTTTCGTCTTACCTAACAGGCGATGCTTTGGTTGGCGGAAAGGCGGACGGCAATTTTGTTGCACCGACAATCTATGAGGTCAGTAAAGATGATTTAAAGGCGCGCGACGAAATCTTTGGACCGGTCTTGTCGGTCATCGAAGTCAGCAGCACCGAAGAGGCCATTCAAGTCGCCAACGACACGGATTACGGCCTCGCCGCGAGTGTGTTTTCCGCCTCAACACGCAATGCAATCCGGGCTGCCCGTGACATTCGCGCAGGAACAGTGACGATTAATTGCTACGGAGAGGGCGACATCAGCACGCCGTTTGGTGGCTACAAACAATCCGGTTTCGGCGGGCGCGATAATTCCATTCATGCACATGACCAGTTCACAGAATTGAAAACCATCTGGATCGACCTGACCGACCCAGCAGACGGAGACGATGTTGGGTAATGGGATTCCGAATTTCATACATCGTCGCAGATATGCCTTTGGCCGAACTTGCGACATCGATCGGATTAACGATCGGTTTGCAGGTCTCAGAAATGCCTGTGGAGAATGCGCTTTGGGGTACTGAGTTACATTCTGGATGTGCTGTAATTTGGGCTGAAGACGAATTGTTTCCTCTAAAAAGAGAGGCTGCGATTGCGAAAGCTTCAGCGGAAAATGAAATCTTAAGTGTGGTGATTAACGAAACTGTCATGGCGTCTACGGTCATGTTTTTTAAAAACGGGCAAGATATGGGTTTTTGGCATTGGCAGGGAGACCAGCCAAAATCGGCTCATAATCCCTCCTCGCACGGTGAATTACCGTTCAGGTTAGGTGAGCTGATCCATCACGCTCAAACATCGCAAGCGGATGATCCAAGTGTGGACGGTATGTTCGACGTTCCTGTCGAACTAATTAACTCGGAATGTGGATTCCGTTACGACATGTACCTTAAGCCTAGTGAAACTAAGGGCTTTTGGCATCTTTCCTCAGGAGAAATGCAATGACAGTTACAGCCGTTCGTGCTACCCGCCGTGGTCGCGGCGCACGCAAGGCCATTCGCCAAACTCGTGACAACACGATGTTGCCCGCCTTGAAGCGAAACCTGCCGCTGACCGAGCCGATGAGCGAGGAAGAAATCGAACGCATTGATAACGCGTCGATGCACATTCTTGAAAACGTCGGTGTGGTGTTCCGCGACGATATCGCGCTGGAAGATTGGCGTCAGGCCGGGGCCAAGGTTGTTGGGGACACGGTGTATCTGGATCGCGGTCTGGTACGTGAGCTGATTAAGACCATCCCGGAAACGTTCACCTATCATGCGCGCAATCCGGCAAACAACCTGCCGTTTGGCAAGGATCATGCGATTTTCGTGCCGATGACTGGTGCGCCATTCCTGCGCGATCTGGACGATGTGCGCCGTAACCCGATGATGGAAGACCTCAACAACTTCCATAAACTGTCCCACATGTTGCCTGCGCTGCACAGCTCTGCGCACCACATCGTTGAACCTTACGATCATCCGATCAGCCAGCGGCATTTGCGGATCACCTATAGCTCGATGAAACATTCGGACAAAACGTTCATGGGCATGACCACCAGCCCCAAGAATGCCGAAGACGTCATGGACATGTGCGCGATCCTGTTTGGCGACGAATTCATGGAAACCCATCCGGTTTGTACAGGCAACTGCAACGGAAATTCGCCACTTGTGTGGGATGAAACCATGCTGGGTGCGTTGCGGGCATTTTGTAAACGAAACCAACCGATCTTGTGCTCACCTTTCGTTCTGGGCGGCGCGAACACACCGGCCTCGGTCGCGCCATCCGTGGCACAGTTGAACGCCGAAGCGTTAAGTGCACTCGCCTACACTCAAGTGGTCCGAAAAGGTGCGCCTGCGATTTACGGTCATTACCTCAGCACGGTCAGCATGAAATCAGGCGCACCGATGGCGGGTACGCCAGAGATCAGCCTGATGAACATGATGATCGGCCAAATGGCAAGGTTCTATGGTATTCCGTGGCGCAGTTCGGCGAGCTTGGGTGGTTCGAAAACGTTCGATGCACAGGCCGGTTATGAATCCTCGGCAACGTTGATGGCGTTGCAAATGGCAGGCACCAATTACATGTGGCACGCGGCCGGTTGGAACGAGGCGGGCATGCATTGCGGCATGGCCAAATTCGTTGTCGACGCGGAACAATGCGCAATGGCCTATCGCATGGCCGAAGGCATTCGTTGGGATGACTTTGACGAGGCCGTCGCGGCGGTGGCGGACATTGGCCCGGGTGGTCATTATTTGGGTCACGCCCACACGTTGGAAAATTTCCAGCGCGCATTTTTCATGCCGGACTTGTTTGACAATAATTCTATTGAGCAATGGCAGGCCGAAGGTGGGATCGAGATCAACGAACGTGCGATCAATTATACTAAGGACCTTCTGAACACCTACGAAGAACCCAAGCTGGACGAAGGTGTGAACGAAGAATTGTTGGAATATATCGCGCGCCGCGAACGCGAAATCCCTGCGGTTGATGCCCTGAATCAGGATCGATAAGTCATGAAGATTGCAAGCCTACAAGTTTATCAGACAGAATTGCCTGTTCGAAACGGGCCATACACAATGGCCAATGCAGAGGTTTGGTCACTGACAAGCACGATTGTGCGGATGGTGTCTGATACTGGTGTGGTCGGCTGGGGTGAAACCTGCCCCGTTGGTCCCACCTATGCCGAATCTCATGCCAGTGGGGCTTTGGCCGCGCTTGGACAGATGGCACCGGGGTTGATCGGGGTTGATGTCGCACCTCTGACCTTGCATCGGGCAATGAATGGGCTGCTCAACGGGCACAATTACGCCAAAGCGGCGATTGATATTGCGGCGCATGACCTGATCGGCAAAGCGACCGGACAGCGTGTTGCCGACCTGTTGGGCGGTGTCGCACAAGAAAAAGTGCCGTCGTATTACGCGACCGGTGTCGGTACGCCTGAGGCGATCGCTAAGCTTGCGGAGAAGAAAGTTGCCGAAGGGTATCCTCGTCTTCAGATCAAAGTTGGCGGCCGTCCGGTTGAGATCGACATTGCCGTCATCCGCAAAGCTTGGGAAACGATTGGGACACGCGCCCGGCTGGCCGTTGATGGCAATCGCGGTTGGACCACCCGCGATGCTTTGCGGGTCAGTCGCGAATGCGCCGACATTCCGTTCATCATGGAACAACCCTGTGACACGATTGAGGATTTGCGCAAAATCCGTGGGCAGATTCAGCACGGCATCTACATGGACGAAAACGCCGTTGATCTGGCCACTGTGGTGAATGCCGTTGGGTCCAATCTGGTTGATGGGTTCGGCATGAAAGTAACGCGTATTGGCGGTTTGCACCCTATGGCGGCATTCCGTGACGTGTGTGCGTCACGCCGGTTGCCACATACCTGCGACGACAGCTGGGGTGGTGACATTATCGCAGCGGCTTGTACCCATATCGGTGCAACCGTTGATCCAACACTGCTCGAAGGTGTGTGGCTCGCAGCGCCCTACATCGAAGGACATTATTGTTCCAAAGGTGGAATCACAATTGAGGGCGGCATGATCAAGCTGCCTGAGGGGCCCGGGTTGGGTCTGGATATTGACGCGGCGCAGTTTGGCGCGCCTATGCTTGAGGTGAATTGATCATGCGATTTGCAGGTAAAAAGGCTTTGGTCACCGGCGCAGCTGGTGGAATTGGCAAAGCGGTCGTCGCCGCGCTGCGCGCTGAAGGTGCGCAAGTGGCTGTTACGGATCGCGACGCAAGCGGCGTGGAGGCCGAAGCGAATCTTGATGGCAACTTGCTTGACGCGTCGTTTTGCGACGGTTTGCCCGCGCTGGCCGCTGATGCGCTCGGTGGATTGGATATCCTGTGCAACAACGCAGGCGTCATCACCCGGGGCGTGATCACGGATGCCACAGATGACGACCTTGCGTTGACGATGGGTGTGAATGTTGAGGCGCCTTTCCGGCTGTGTCGCGCTGCAATTCCCATTATGGCGAATGCGGGTGGCGGGGCCATCGTGAACACGTCGTCGTGCTGGGGTTTGCAACCGGGTGCCGATCACCCGCTTTACATCATGTCCAAAGCAGCACTCGCGTCATTGACCGAATGTTTGGGGCGTGACCATGCGCATCAAGGCATTCGCGTGAATGCGATTTGCCCGAACGAAGTGAACACACCGATGTTGCGCACAGGGTTTGCCATTCGCGGTCTGGATCCGGACAAAGCGGTTGAAACGCTGAACGCCACTGTTCCTATCGGCCGTATTGCCGAACCCGAAGATATCGCTGATGTGATTTTGTTTCTGGCGTCTGATGCGGCGCGTTACATGTGCGGTGCGTTGTTGCCCGTCAATGGTGGGAAACCCGTGGGATGAGCCGTTTTGAAGGCAAGGTTGCGTTGGTCACGGGTGCGTCCAGCGGCATGGGTCAGGCCACCGCGCGTCTGTTGGCCGATCGCGGTGCACGGGTTTTTACTGCGCAACGCGGTGCATCAGAATTCGACACTATTCCAGCGGATTTTGCCGATCCCGATGCCCCGCTGGCGGTGATAGATGCCATCACTGACGCTGCAGGGCAACTTGATATCCTGATCAACAATGCGGGTGTGATGCGCGAAGGCACGGTCGAGGAATCGACGATTGAGGATTGGCATCTGCAATTGCAGGTCAATCTGACTGCGCCGTTTTTGTTGACCCGTGCGGCAATGCCCTTGCTGCGAAACGGTGGTGGGGCGATTGTGAACGTCGGGTCCATCGAAGGCTTGGGATCAAACCCACGCCATCCGGCCTATTGCGCGTCCAAGGCAGGACTGCACGGTCTCACACGCGCTGTTGCCATAGATCACGGATCAGATGGGGTGCGATGCAACGCCGTCGCGCCCGGCTGGATCGACACACCGCTCAATGTTGATTTCATCGAAAGCATGGATGACCCGGAAAAGTTTCGGGCGGAAATCGGACGTATCCATCCGGTGAGACGCACAGGTGCCCCCGAAGAAGTGGCCAGATTAATCTGTTGGCTGGCCTCGGACGAAGCGAGTTTTGTCACGGGTCAAATCTATACCATTGATGGCGGTCGCACTGCGCAGTTGAGCTTGCCATGAAAATTACACGCCTTCCCGTCGATACAGGGGTGTCAGGATGGAATGGCATTTTGCCGCCCGCCGCCCCTGCACAGCAATTGTCAGACACAATAACGGCCGATTGGTTGGTCATTGGTGGTGGGTTCGCAGGCCTGTCGGCGGTGCGTCGTCTGACGCAATTGCATCCTGATGCGCGTATCGTTTTGTTAGAAGCCAAACGCATTGGCGAAGGTCCGGCAGGGCGTAACACGGGGTTTATGATCGATCTACCACACCACCTGACGTCTGAGGGGTATGGCAGTGCGTTGGAGAAAGATCGTAAAGACGCGCGCAGCAACCGGACCGCAATTGAATTCGCGGCTGAAATGGCGGCGGAGTTTGGGTTGAGCGATGAAGCGTTTGTACAGTCAGGAAAGGCCAACGCCGCCGCAACTGAGCATGGTTGCAAGCATAACCTTGAATATGCCGCTCACCTGAAAAAGCTCGGTGAAGCACACGAAATTCTCGACGCCGCACAAATGCGTGAAATGACCGGATCAGACTACTATCTGAACGGTTTGGTGACGCCGGGTGCCGCTGTGATCCAACCCGCAATGTATGTGCGTGGGCTTGCGGCGGGTTTGTCATCAAATCGTGTTTCGATCTATGAAAACAGCCCTGTTGTTGAACTGACCCGTGACAAAGATTGGACTGCGAGATCAACGTCAGGTTCCGTAACTGCGCCCAAAGTGATCATGGCCGTGAACGGCCACGCGAACAGCTTTGACAAGTTCAAAGGCCGGTTGATACATATTCATCTTTATGGGTCGATGACCCGCGCATTGACGGCGGATGAATGCAAGCGCCTTGGCGGGCAATCCCGGTGGGGTCTGACGCCTGCCGATCCGATGGGGTCCACTGTTCGGCGCATATCTGGCACAGGTGGCGACCGGATTATTATGCGCAACAGGTTTACCTATGATCCATCGATGCGGGTCAGCGAAGCGCGCGTTTCCAAGATGGGTGAAACCCATGACAAATCCTTTGCTGCGCGTTTCCCGATGCTCAAAGATGTTGAGATGGAACACCGTTGGGGTGGTCGTCTGTGCCTGAGCCGTAACAGCGTTCCGGCGCTGGGCGAAGTGGATGAAAATCTTTATTCCGCCTGTTGCCAGAACGGTTTGGGTGTTGCCAAGGGCACGCTGCATGGCAAACTGATGGCTGAACTGGCTTCGGGTATGGACTCTGATCTTTTGACTGAGGTGATGGAACAAGATCAACCACACCGTATTCCGCCACAGCCCCTTGCCTATATTGGTGCAAATGCTGTGCTAAAGTGGAGTGAATACAAAGCCGGTAGAGAGATCTAGCCTGTCGCAAGATCCTTAAGAATTGGACAATCCGGGCGATTATCCCCGGCACATGATTTTACAAGGTGTCGGAGCGTCGCCTGCATTGATTGCAGTTGAATGATCTTTTCGTCGATCTGGGTCAAATGCTGTTTTGCAATGCGCTTCACGTCACCACTGGCCCGGCTTTCGTCTTCGTATAAGGCCAACAGTGTGCGACAATCCTCGATCGTAAATCCAAGTGTTCGTGCACGCCCTAAAAACGTAAGCTTGTGCAGGTCTATCTCACTAAAAACGCGGTACCCATTGGTGTCACGTGCCGGCGTGATTAATCCGATGTCTTCGTAGTAGCGGATGGTTTTTGTGGGAAGGCCTGTGCGCGTCGCTGCGCCTGAGATATTCATATGGATCCCTCAACTGTCTGGATGAGCGTCATTGCGGGGTTTACATGACGTAGGCGCAAGGCGTTACTTATGACAAATACAGACGACAGCGCCATCGCGCCTGCGGCCAACATGGGCGACAACAGTACACCCAGAACCGGAAACAGCAATCCCGCCGCGATCGGAATTAATGCAGCGTTATAGGCAAAAGCCCAAAACAGATTTTGCCGAATGTTGGTCATCGTTCTTGAAGACAAGGTGTGTGCGTTTAACACCCCTGACAGGTCGCCGGACATCAACACGATATCCGCAGCCTCAATGGCGATGTCGGTTCCTGTCCCAACGGCAATGCCAACATCGGATTCGACCAATGCAGGTGCATCGTTGATGCCATCGCCGACAAACGCAATTTCGCCGTGCGCGTCACGCAAATCGTGGATGGCCTGAATTTTTCCGTCCGGCAAAACGTTGGCAACGACGTGATCTATTCCAAGCTCATCGGCAATTGCGTTGGCGGCCATGTCGTTGTCGCCGGTGATCATTGCCGTCGACAAACCTTTTGCATGCAAGGCTGTGATCACTGCGTGGCTGGTGGGTTTGATCGTATCCGCCACTCCGATCACCGCCGCCAACTGACCATCGATGGTCACAAACACCAATGTTTGACCCTGCTGTGCCATTTGATCAGCACGATCTTGCAATTCGCTCGTGTCTATACCTTCGCGATCCAACAGCCGAGCGGCACCGATCAGGATGTTCTGGTCATCGGTGCGCGCGGTGACGCCATACCCGGGAATGGCAGAGACGTTTTGGACGTCCGGAATATTGAGGTCGCGGCCCGCATTTTCAATGGCGCGTGCGACAGGGTGTTCTGAGTGACGTTCCGCAGCAATTGCCAAGCGCAGAACCTGATCGCGATCAAAACCAGACGCCAGCGCAACATCAACCACTTCGGGCCGGCCTTGAGTCAGCGTCCCCGTTTTGTCAAATGCAATGATGCGCGTGCTTTCCAGGCGTTGCAGGGCATCGCCTTTGCGAAACAGAACACCCATT
>Ga0209344_10002208_pt1 | contig 22375 bp, 23 predicted proteins | sample Cruoilmetagenom6_FD_187293 | JGI IMG/M metagenome (GOLD analysis project Ga0209344, IMG submission 187293) | Oil polluted marine microbial communities from Coal Oil Point, Santa Barbara, California, USA - Santa Barbara Oil Seep Sample 6 (SPAdes)... | ecosystem: Environmental > Aquatic > Marine... | reverse complement strand
GCCTCCGCATGAAGAAAAGCCAGTTCTCGAAACTGGCCCCCGTCGTCATCAAGACCGCCGAAGACATCTCGGCTTCGCTTGGATTCTCGGGACGGCCAAGACTTTACGTATAATCCGAAAGACAAGGATACCATGGCTCAAATTTCGATTGATGGCAGCGATGAAGGTTTCGACTGCGACACAGGAGACACCGTTCTGCGCGCCGCCCTGAGAGCTGGCCATGGCATGCCCTATTCCTGCAACGTGGGTTCCTGCGGAAACTGCAAATTCACATTGGTGAACGGCACTGTCGATCACCTTCGTCAGGATGCCCCTGCGTGGAACGAGCGTGATCTCAAGCGCAACAAGTGGCTAGGATGCCAGGCCCGTCCAAGCGGCGACTGCACCATCAAGTTTCGCGCCGATCCGAAGTGTGTCCCCGTCCATAAACCGGCGCGACGCACCGCCAAACTGGCGTCTGTTCACAAGATCACACATGATATCAGTGAATTCAGATTCACGACGGAGGGTGCCGAGGGTTTCCTTCCGGGGCAATATGCATTGTTTTATGTACCCGAAGTTGAGGGCGCTCGGGCCTACTCGATGTGCAACCTGCCCGGCGAAGGCCAGTGGGCGTTTCAGATCAAAAAGGTTCCAGGCGGCGCCGCTACAACCAAGCTTTTTAACCTGCAGCCAGGCGCAGAATTCATCATGGACGGTCCTTACTCAACGGCCTACCTGCGGGAGGACGTTCCCCGCGATATTATCCTGATGGCCGGCGGATCCGGGCTCTCCCCGATGGTATCAATAGCGCGCGGCGCAGAGGCGGCTGGCATGTTGGCTGACCGAAAAGTATATTTATACTATGGCTGCCGGGGCGAAGTCGACCTTATCGCTCCGGACCGCCTCCCCCATCCGCTGGCGGACACTATATCTTTTGTTGCCGCTCTGTCCGATGCTGCCAGCGGAGCTCACAGGCACGGTTTTTTGCATGACGTCGTCGCCGCAGATTTCGCGGCAACCCTCAAGGACCACGAGATCTACTTCGCTGGGCCTGCAGTTATGTCGGCCGCCATTCAGAAAATGGCCCATGCTGCCGGCGTACCGATGGAGCAGCTTCACTTCGATGAATTTTATTGAGAGCAAGGCGGTATTATGGCCAATTTACAACTGACCCTCGGCTGTTGGGACTATGATCGGGTTCTGGCGCTGAAAGACGGGAGAGTACGTCCAGAGGGAATCGACCTCACGTTTTTGAACATGATTGTTGAAGAGACCTTTTTCAGAATGCTTCGGCATCGGGAATTTGATGTTTCAGAGATGTCGATGTCCTCTTATGTTGTTTCTCTGACCCGCCCGGAACAGTCGTTTGTTGCGCTTCCGGTATTTCCCAGCCGTTTCTTCCGGCATTCCTGCATCTATGTGAACGCGCATTCGGGGATTAACAATCCGACCGACCTGATCGGCAAACGCATTGGCACGCCGGAATACCAGATGACAGCGCCTGTTTGGATCAGAGGCATTCTCTCCGATCACTACGATGTGCCGGTCGACAGTGTCACTTACGTCACCGGCGGTGAAGAGCATCCCAATCGTGAGGAAAAGCTGAAACTGGACCTACCGAGCAACATCAGGATCGAGAAGATCGCATCGGGCCAGACATTGTCGCAGATGCTGGCAAGCGGCGAGATCGACGCCTTGCACACTGCACGCAAACCATCGACCTACGACGGCGAAAATGTCCGGCGCCTGTTTACTAATCACGTGGCTGTTGAAAAGGCCTATTGGCGCGATACCGGCATCTTTCCGATCATGCATGTCGTCGCTTTGCGCCGCGAAACCTATAGGGAAAATCGATGGATCGCGATGAATCTTTATCAGGCATTCCGAGAAGCGCAGAACCTTTGTTATGCCGGCCTCAAGGAAACGGCCGCTCTGAAAGGCATGCTTCCCTGGTTCAATGCGAATGTCGAAGAGGCCTTTGATTTAATGGGAGACGATTTCTGGCCTTACGGGCTGGATAAGAACCGTACGACCCTGGAAACTTTCCTGCGCTACCACCACGAACAGGGACTGTCGCCAGAACCCGTTGGCATCGACGATATGTTTGCACCGGAAACATTGGAAGAGTTTGTAATTTAGCATGCCGGAATGCGGTGACCTGGTTTTCGGTCTCGCTTGCTGGTCGGGCAGAGCCTGCTGCTGACATAGAGGAAGTTTCAAATGCCAATAGCAAAGATCGACGGAATTGATACGCGTTATGAAATTTTCGGCGAAGGCGCCCCATTATTGATGTTTTCGCCCGGCGGTTTTGATGCGCGTATCGAGAAGTGGTCTGACCTTGGCGTTTACAAGCGCATCAAACTGCTGAACCACCTACCAAAAAAGCTCCAATGCATTGCCTTTGACCGGCGAGAGAACGGCCAGTCCGGCGGTCGTGTCGAGCGGATCACCTGGGCGGATTTTGCCCGCCAGGGCGCAGGCCTGCTGGATCATTTGAACATCGAGAAAGCCCATCTGATGGGCGGTTGCATGGGGTGCTGTCCGGTTTCAAAGTTTGCTGCGGCCCTGCCCGAACGCACACTCTCGATGATTCATTACTGGCCAGTGGGCGGACCCAATTACCGTATAAGCGGTCATCAGAGATTTGCACGCCACCTGGCCTTCGTCGAGGAAAATGGACTGCCGGCGGTGGTGGATCTTGTCCGCAGCCATGACAAGAATTTCAGCGGAGATCCGCGCGGCGGTCCGTGGGGGCAACCGATCAGGAATTCTGGTGATTTTGCCCAGATGTATGCCTCACTCGACCAAAAACGCTATTTGCTTACTGTTACCGCCATGTATCGCGGTCTAATCGATCGTGACACAGCACCCGGTGCCGAGCCCGAGGAGTTGATGGCGCTAGACATCCCTAGCCTGATCATTCCTGGCAGCGATGATTTTCACGCCACTTCGGCCGCGCGGTATCTTGAGGAATGCCTGGCTGGAGCGCAATATTGGGACGTTCCCGCCGATCAGCAAACCGAAGCCAACGCGCCCGAGCGGATACTGGAATTTCTAACCAGCCTTTAGAGTGACGAGATCGCCGCCCGCTCAGCAACAATCGTTATCGCCATTGTCCTCGTAGAAGGAAAGCAGCCAGCGGACCGGCAAGTCTGTCGCATCGACCTCGGTGAGACCCTTAAAAATCTTGATACGGTAGCGTATGCTTCCCTTCCAGAAGACCACATTCGTTTCGTAATCCGGATAGCCGGGCTTTGCGCCGCGATCCTCGGACACCAGCACCAGATCGTCTGCCAGAACCGCGAGTCGATCGCGAATCAGACCCTCCACCCTTACAAGATCCACGGTCGTCGCCCGCGACGGTCCAAATCGCCAATTCATCTCGGCATCCCTTGACTGTCCGCGCGCACCGGCATGGCCGCAGATCGCAATTTCAGCATAGAGTTCCCCTATGTGGAACTTCGTTCTTGCTCGCAGTCTGCCTCCCTGTTAGGATCTGGTCAACCTGATTGAGGGATAATTACGTGTCAGAAAAAGTACTTGCAGCCGTCCGAACAGCGCCCCAAACGACAGAATTCCGAGAATTCGACATGCCCGAGATTCCGGATGACGGAGCCTTGTTGAAAGTCGAAGTGGCCGGCATATGCGGTACCGATGTCAAGTTCTACTCAAAGCCGCCGATATCGGACCCGGTTATTATGGGGCATGAAAATATCGGCTATATCGCCAAGGCTGGCAAAACGTTTCAAAAACGCCGTGGCCTTAAAGAGGGCGATCTGGTTTTTGCGGAACATTATGTAGGCTGTATGAACTGCGAGCACTGCCATCGTGGAGATTACCGCTTGTGCATGGCAACCGATTGGCGCAAAAATCCGGAAGGGCTGCGCTTTGGCTACACTTCTGCCAAACGAGCGCCTCACCTGTTTGGCGGTTTCGCACAATATATGTATTTGCCGTGGAATTCGATACTTCACAGTGTGCCCAAAGGCCTGTCGCCAGAGCTTGCTGGCGTGGTCACTCCGATGGCAAATGGCATCCAGTGGGCATTGTTCGACTGCAATGTCGGTTACGACAGTCGCGTTCTGGTTCAAGGCCCCGGACAGCAGGGCCTCAGTCAGGTCGTGGCATGCCGTCAGGCCGGCGCCTCGCTGATCATCGTGACCGGGACCAGCAAGGATACCAAGCGCCTTCAGGTCGCACTACAGCTGGGCGCTGATTACGTCATCAACGTTGACGAGGATGACCCTTTGGAGCGGATCCGCGAAATCACCGGCGGCGAGGGTGTCGACGTGGCGCTTGACTGCACGGCAGGCGCTGGCACAATCCCGATCCTGCTTGGCATCGAAGCCCTCAAGCGCAAGGGCGGTACGCTCTTGATTCAGGGTGAGGTGTCTGAGTTTCCCAACTTCCCGATTGCCAAGATTGCCAACAAATACATTACAATCAAAGCCGCACGCGGACATAACTATGAAAGCTGCGAACTAGCTCTCAAACAACTGACTTCGCAGCGGTTCGATCTGGACCAGATCACCACCCACCGGTTCGGCCTGAAAGATACGCATGAGGCGATCAATGCGGTCGGTGGAAGCGGCGAAGTCATCCACGTTTCGCTGATGCCATGGAAGTGATCGGTGCAGGCCGCGGCTGACGATATCAACAACCGCGTTCCGGTCACAATCGTGACCGGTTTTCTCGGCGCCGGGAAAACCACATTGATCAACCGGATTCTGGCCGACACTGCAGGACTGCGGCTTGCCATCATCGTCAACGAATTCGGTGACATCGGCATCGATGGTTCATTGATCGAAGCCGGCGAGGAAGAGCTTATCGAGCTCAGCAGCGGCTGCATCTGTTGTGTCGTCAGGGGCGACCTGATTCGTGCGATGCGCCGATTATTGGCGGAACAGCCTGGGCTCGACGGCATCGTTATTGAAACGACCGGACTGGCAAATCCCAGTCCCGTTATTCAGACGCTGATCGTGGACCAGTTGCTTGGCGCAAAGTGCCGCCTCGATTCCGTCATTTGTCTCATCGATGCCGTGCACATTTCGGACCAGCTCGACCGTTGGCCGGATGCGTCGGATCAGATCGTGTTCTCCGATCGACTTATCCTGAACAAGATCGATGATGCCACCGCCCCAATCGCCGATATCGAACGACGGTTGAACGAGATTAACCCGTTCGCCAGAGTTACAAGAACCAATCACTCGGCCATGACGGCAAGCGATGTGCTGGGACAGAACAGTCACAACCTGGACCGGATTGCCGACAGGCTGGCCGATGCGCCGGACGAAATCCATGACCATGCCCACCACATCGATGCGAGCGGGATATCCAGTTTGTCGCTGACGGCACAGGCGCCGATCGACGCTGACGCGTTCGGGCATTGGTTGCAAGATATGCTCTCGCGCTACGGCGCCGACATTCTTCGCACCAAAGCCATCCTGTCCGTTGCCGGAGAAGATCGCAAACTAGTCATTCAAGCAGTCAACATGATGATCGAAGGTGATTTTCGCGGACCCTGGGCTGATAAACCCCGTCTCTCGCGGATCGTGTTCATTGGCCGAAAACTGCCTCATGACATGCTGCGAAGCGGTTTTGAAAGCTGCTTGGCCAACCAAACGCCTAGGAGAAAAGATGCCACAAGTTGTGACCAATATTGCCCGCGCTGACCGGGCCGCCACCGACAGGCTTGCCGATTTCGGAGTCGCCACCGTTCATGAGGCTCAGGGCCGGATCGGCCTCATGGCCTCGCGTATGCGCGCGATTTACCGCGGCCCGGCGGTCAGTGGCACGGCCGTTACGGTCAGCGCGCCTCCGGGAGACAATTGGATGATTCATGTCGCCGCCGAGCAGTGTCAGGAAGGTGATATCTTGGTACTCAGCCCGATTTCCCTGTCTGAATCCGGTTACTTTGGCGACCTCCTGGGAACGCTTCTGCAATCGCGCGGCGTGCGTGGATTGATCATCGATGCCGGCTGCCGCGACGTCGACGACCTTGAAAAAATGGGCTTTCCGGTTTGGTCCCGCGCAATTTCAGCGCATGGCACGGTGAAGGAGACCCTCGGCGACGTGAACTTGCCGATTTCCTGCGCTGATGTCGTGGTGAATCCTGGAGATGCCATTGTGGCTGACAATGACGGTGTTGTGGTCGTCCCCCGGCTCTCAGTTGCCGAAGTTGTGGAAAAATCCCAGGCACGGGTCGATCGCGAAAACACAATACGCCGCCGTTATGCCGCGGGAGAACTGGGGCTGGACATCAACAAGATGCGCCCGCGGCTGAAGGAAAAAGGACTGGTCTATGTTGACCAGTCTGACGTGAATCAAGACTGAAGAAGCCCCGGAGGACCCCCACGATGATCATTGATTGCCACGGCCATTACACGACCGCCCCCTCGGAACTTCAGGACTATCGCGACGCACAAATCGCGCAATTCAAGGATCCGTCCAAGCCCACACCAAAGCTGAAATCCATCAGTGATGATCAAATCCGGGAGTCAATCGATAACAACCAGTTGAAGGCGCTCCGCGATCGCGGAGCCGATATGACCATCTTCTCGCCGAAGGCATCGGCGATGGCGCACCATATCGGCGATGAAAAGGTGTCCAGGGAATGGACCCGCCTCAATAACGATCTGATACACCGGGTTGTGACCTTGTATCCGGATAACTTCATCGGAGTTTGCCAACTGCCTCAGTCCGTCGGCGTGCCCATCAGGAACTCAATCGAGGAACTTGAGCGCTGCGTCAACGAGCTGGGCGCGGTCGGCTGCAACCTGAATCCAGATCCATCCGGCGGCATGTGGTCCGGACGCCCTCTGACCGACAAAACCTGGTACCCGTTCTATGAAAAACTGATCGAACTGGACGTGCCGGCGATGGTCCACGTTTCGGGATCATGCAACGATAATTTTCATGCCACCGGAGCACACTATATAAATGCAGATACGACCGCGTTCATGCAACTTCTCCAGGGTGATCTGTTCAGAGATTTTCCTGAACTGAGGCTGATCATCCCCCATGGCGGCGGCGCTGTACCCTACCATTGGGGCAGGTACCGAGGCTTGGCTGACATGCTAGGTAAGCCGAAGTTGACCGAGCATGTCATGAAAAATGTGTATTTTGACACCTGCGTATACCACCAACCAGGTATTGAACTGCTGTTCGAGGTAATTGACATCGATAACATCCTTTTCGCATCCGAGATGTACGGGGCGGTAAAGGGAGTCGATCCGGAAACAGGGCACAACTTCGATGACACCAAGCGTTACGTCGACGCTCTGGACTTATCCGATGCAGATCGCGACAAGGTTTTCGAGAAAAACGCTCGCCGTGTCTATCCACGCCTTGATCGCACACTTAAATCCCGCGGACTGTAATCCGATAATGTCCGAGCCGGCCAGCGCAATCTATTGGCCAAAAGGAATGCATCAGGAGCATACCCGCTTCCCATTTCAGGGCATTCAAGTTCCTGCAATTCTCTCTATATAGACTATGAAAAAGTCGATGGAGCAGAATTATGGATGCAATTTATGAGCCGATCCCTCTTTCGGTGCTGGATATCGTCAACGAAGTCGCTCCACGGCGTTTTAGACGTGATCCGTTCGGCCTGTTCTCAGGCTATCGCGCGTTTTTGGTTTATGTCCACTTCAGCGTAATGGATGATCGGCAACTAGCCTCGATTGGCGTGAATCGGCAGGATATTCCAAGGATCGCTGGCCGCGTTGTTTTAGACGCAGTCGATTCTCGTACGGCACGAAGCTGATGGAAATTATATTTTTCGCATAATTGGACCTTCCGATTTCAATAGCAATTCCGTGATCGCATGCATCAGTGCGAGAATCTCGGGCGTGGCGATCACCGCCGCACTGTCTTTCGGATAGGTGAAATTCAAAGTCCTGGTCACGGACGGCGAGACAATCCGTCGTGCCTTCAACTTGCCTTTTCGCAACTCGCCCTCAGCTGCACCAAACGGCATAATGCTTGCCGCAATATTTTTAGCGACTAGGTTTTTCACTGCGCGAATGGACTGAACTTCATAAGCGATGTTCATTTCCAACCCCAGGCGCTGGGCATTACTTTGGACAATCTGGTAAACGGCGTCTTCTCGACCGGTCAATGCCAAGTCAGCTTGCAATACATCGCGAAGAGAAATTGGTCCCGTATCGACGGCATTCTCAGCCGACGTGAGAAAGAACAAATCCTCCTCCAGAAGCGCAACGCGCTTCAATGAACTGTCCAGATCGGGCGCATATGTCAGGGCACAATCTAATTCTCCCTGAGCCAGGAGACGCATGAGAACAAAGCTGAAGTCTTCGACTATGTGCAATATGACGCCCGGCACCGATTCAGCCAGTTCCATTACGATGTCATCGCCAACCAGGCGTATGATGCTTGGTGTCAATCCCAGTGTTACAGAGCGCGTCTCCTGGTTGCCAAGCGCCGCCACTGCACTTCGAGCTTCTTCAACGCGAGCAAGGATGTCATCGGCATGGCGGCTCAGAAGATCACCGGCGGCAGTAGCGACCACGCCCCTGGAATGCCGCTCCAGCAATTTGACACCAAGTTCCTCTTCAAGATTTCTAATTTGGATGCCGAGTGCAGTTTGTGCGACATGCAGCTGCTCTGAAGCCTTGGTAATGTTACCGGCTTCGATGGCCTTCTTCAGGTAGATCAGTTGACGAAGTTTGATCAAACAACGGTGTCCTCCTGTCCGGATCGTATTGCGGTAACGTTAAGAGAGCAAGAAATTATCTGACACTGAAGACTAATATTCCGCTGGCGTTGTATTCAGAAGAGCGGCACGATCAGTGGACCCACGTCTTGTGACTGAAACCCAAACAAGCTGAGCAGAAAGGCGCTGTCCATAGTCAGCGCTATTGTGCCCAACAAAGCGAGAAAGATAGAAATCACGACGTGTCGATCAAAGACCTCATAATCCCGATTGATCAAGCCATTGAACAACAGCCGAAACACCACGGAAAGCCGCTGCAGCGGCACGACAACGGAAACCGGGGCGACGGCGAGCGCTAGGTAACGAAACAATTGTGACATTGCGACAAAAACGGCCGAAATCAGGAACCACTTTGCGGAGTGGTGATCGAGGGTCGAGAGGTAGCTTCTACCGCCCGCAAACACCACGAGTAAAATCACTACGATACTGGCTGCCGTATATGAAACCAGCACTCCCGCCACTGCGTCAGCAAGGGCGGGATCAGATCCGAGCCCCATGGCGATCAGCAAAGGGCTCGCGCCGTAACCCAAGGCACAGACGGCGCCCCATACCATTCCCAAGGCGAATTGGGGCTCGAATCCCTTGGTCTTCCCGGTGGACACGGCCTGTTTCCGCCGAGCCACCAAAACCATAGGTCCCAACATGATCAGACCAATTCCGATCGCGTTGATCAAATTTACAGTTTCACCGAGAAAAATGAACGCGAGCACCAGTGCGACAAGAATGCTCAGTTGCTGAACCGGCGTCGAAAGAGTTGCGCCGAGGGTCTGGGTGGCACGGTAATTGCCGTACCGCCCGACGACAAAATGCACGACACCAGCCAAGCTCATCCACAACCAGGCGGGAAAATCCCACCCTGCCAAGGCATCATAACCGCCCATGGCAAAGGCAAACCCCGCGAAAATCGGCACCCCCAACGGCACCGTGATTGCCATACCTTGCAACACAGTGGATTTGAGGACGCCGCGTCTGACGGTGGCATTGTTGAGGCCGAAAAACGCGGCCGAAGCCAGTGCAAGGGTGACGCCCATCATCGTTTGGAGTCCCATTTTGGTGCTGGGGTGGGGCGCCAGAATGCCGAGCCCCGAAACGGTTTCGTTCAGCCGGGGCGCCTCAGGAAAGACCTGATCTTCTCCGGTGTCAGTACATTGCCTGCCTCATATTCAGGCGCGTCTTCCAACTGTTCCAGATCGTTCAACCCACATTGCTTGAATATCCGGTTGATGCAGGAAATGAGCCGCAGCGGGCGTGCCGGATCGGCATTGAAATGCTGGTGAATGGTATTGGGCGGGACATAGATTACGTCGCCCGCCTCGTATTCGAATTTCTGGATCTTGTCCTGGGGCTTCCAGTGGTAATCATCGGTGATCTCAACGTCGCAATCCTGATGCATGTCATAGCCGTGCCCCTCGACTACATACAGGATCTCCTCGGCGAGGTGCCTATGCTTACCCGATTTCGAACCCGGCGGCACTATCTGCATATATGCATCCATCGTTTCGATCCGGGTGTTCATTCCTTCGTTAATCAGATGCTTCAACAGTCCCTGGCGGGACATTTCCCATGGCATCTCTTCCGGACGCACGACTTTCTTGCGCTCGGCGTTTCGTGCCGGCGCGGACTCCGCATCATCAAGCAGCTGCTGGTAGAGATCTTGATTAACCTCACCCGCAAGCCAGGCATTGCTTTCGCTCCAGGCCATGTCAGTACCCCTCTTTCGGGTGGTTTAAATCACTCTCGTCTTCGCGCACCTCGAATCCTTCTCCGCCAGGCGCCGGCGTTGTCTCTCGGGATTCTACCGTTTTCTGGAACAGCATGTTCATGAATACGAACATCGGTTTCGTCTTCAACACGAGTGCGCGTGCTGGTTTGGTTTCAGAGGCGTTGAAGTGCTGGTGAACGCAATTGTTGTGGACGATGGCCACATCACCGGCCTTCCAGTCGTAGCGGATATTGTCGTGGATTTCGTAGCCCTCGCCGTCGAGAATATAGAAAGCCGCCTCGTTCACATGGCCATGTTTTTGAGATTTCCCGCCGGGCCCGTATTCCTCCAGGTGGATGTGAAACAACTGGCTAATTCCGTCTTTCGGTTCGACATAGTGCCGGCTATAGGCTTGCGGGCCGTCGACAAACTTGACTTCACGCGCTTTCCGAACCCGAGGCATCGCACGCAAACGCTCTAATTCTGTGGTGAGGTTATACTCGCCTTCGATAGAACGGACGAAAATTCGATCTTTCTTGCTGTGGTAGTAGCCAGCCGGCTGCTGATCACCGGCGGAGCTACCACCGGCATTGTGGTCATCTTTTGACATACAAGCCTCCAATTTCATGACCACCATACCGCAAAAGTATTTGCGGAACAATTTTCCTCTATACGGAACATGCGCTCATTCGCCAGAATGGATTCTATTTTTTTGTTATTATTCAATTACTTCGACGAGGAATTCTCTGCGCGCGTGATTTTAGCTTTTAAAAAGATGAAAACAATTTTGTAAAAATCAACGCCTCTTTCTTGCATATGGAACGTTGTTCCGATATCCAAAAATGAAATACAGATCACGTGAGGTTATGATGACAAAAGCTGCGACAACACTTCAACTCTGCAAAAAATCTGAAGTGCCGGAAGGTGAAGCGATCAAAGCTGAAAAAGAGCAGCTGGTACTGGCGGTATACAACGTCCAGGGAGAGTATTTCGTTACCGATGATGCCTGCACCCACGGACCGGGATCACTTTCAGAAGGCTACCTTGAAGATCATGTGATCGAATGCGACTTCCACGGCGGCTGCTTTGATATCCGCAACGGGGAAGTCGTGACCCCACCATGTATGATACCGGTGCGGACTTACACGGTGATTCCGGACCCGGATTACATCGTAATTGCCCTTCCACAGGACTGAAGGACCGAATCCACCAACCTGACCTGCCCGTGATACTGGTTCACCGGCAGGTCTATCTGGCGACCACGACGCTTGTCTTGCTCTTACGGGCATCAAGCAATTTGCGAGCTATGGGCAGGAAAAACGTCAGCAAGGTTACCACGAGCAAAATTACGGAAACCGGTCGCGCAAGCATGAAGCCAAAAGCATGACCATCTGAAATCAGTTGCACCTGATGGAAGGACCTCTCGGCCGTCTCCCCCAGCACCAATGCTATAACTAGGGTCAGGCGGGGGTAATCGAAGCGGATCATCAAGTACCCGATCAACCCCATAATCACCGTCAGCAAGACATCAGCCATTCTTCCATCCAGCACATAGACCCCGGTCAGCGAAACCGCGATGACGACCGGAACCACAATTCCAACGTCGATCCGGGTAATCAGGATCAAAAACCGCGAGAGGAGCAGACCCACCAGTGACGCTCCTACCGCCGCTGCAGTAATCGCGACAATCAATCCGTAAATCTCGCGCTCGTGATAAAGCAGGATAGAGGGTCCCGGGTCGATCCCGTGAAGGACCAAAATTCCGAGGAAAAGCGCCGTTTCGGCACTGCCCGGAATGCCAAAGGCCACCGTCGGGATCAACGACCCACCATCCTTGGCATTGTTGGCCGCTTCCGGCGCGATCACGCCCCGGATGTTTCCCTTGCCGTAACTTTCAGGGTCCTTGTCCGTTTGTACGGTTGAGCTGTAGGCCAGAAACGACGCGACAGTACCACCCAATCCAGGTATGGCGCCAATGAGTGTCCCGATAATCGAGCCCCTTAACAGCACTGTCCAGTTCTGAAATACAGAAAGAACTCCCAGACCAACCCCGGTTATCTTCATGTTACCGGTCGATTTTCCCGCGACAGAACCGCCCTTCAGCGCCAGTTCCAGCATCTGGGAAATGGCAAACATACCGGTCAGGGTGGGAACAAGGGGGATGCCATCCCAGAGGTAGTCAATGCCCCCCGTGAATCGCAGATCTCCGGTGATGGCGTCTGATCCAACAAAGGCAAACATAAGTCCCACGGCGCCGGCGATCAGCCCGCGCAGGAGTTTGCCGCGCACCGAAACGGCAATCGCCGTAAGGCCAAGAATTGTCAGCAGAAAAAATTCAGCCGGCCCGAAACTAAGTACGATTTCCTTGGCAAGCGGGATGAACAGGATCAAGGTGAACAGGCCAATGAGGCCACCCATTGAGGAAGAGCAGGCGGCCGCACCAATAGCCAGTCCCGCCTTGCCCTGTTGGGCGAGCGGATAGCCGTCGAAAGTTGTTGCGGCGTTGGGAGCTGTTCCGGGCGTGTTCAGCAAAATGGCTGTAATAGAGCCACCAAAGGATGTGGCGCCCATCACGCCGCCAGCCAAATACATCGCATCCAGCGATTCCATGCCAAAAGTAACAGGCATGAGCAAAGCGAGTGCGGTGGTCCCGCCCAAACCCGGAATGACGCCAAAGCACAGGCCGAGAAGGATGCCTGCCGCAAGGTAAAGGAAGCTGCCCCCGCTCCCAACTTGCACTACAGCATCCACCAGAGCATCAAAACCCATATTCATCATCCTGTGTTTCTATCCCGGTGCGCACCGCGTGATGCGCACCGGGATTCCGGTTTACTGAAGCAGGTTTTTAAACTGCAGATAGAAAGACGAAAGGTCGCTCATCATGGATTTGGTCTCCTCGGGACCCATGAAGCTCAACTCGGTGCCCGTGTTTGATGCCCATATCTGGACCGCTTCGCTGTTGGCTGCACCTTCAAATGCTGTCGCAAGCTTTTCGACTACGGCCGCAGGCATGTTGGGCGGCCCGCCAACAACACGATTAAGACCGAACTTAGCCAATTCCGGATAACCAAGCTCAGTGGTCGTAGGGACACCTTCCAGGACAGGCTCGTTCGTAAGCGTCACGATCATGCGGAGATCTTTGGTCTCTGTGTATTTCTTCAAAGATGTAATGGGCTTTAGTGTTGCATCTACCTCGCCCCTCATCACCGCAATCATGGTATCGTTCGAACCGCCGTACCCGGTGATATTGGTAATGTCGCATCCGATCATTTGGAAAGCGATAACCGCAGTAATGGACGATGTTGAATCTTTGCCCGTGTCAGACAGTTTGATCGGGCGACCCAGCTTGCAAAGGTCTTCCACACTTTTAATTGGGCTGTCACCTTTGACTGCAATTCCATATTTTGAAGCCGCCAGATTGGCGATCCATGAGACCTCGTTGAGGCTGAAGCCAATATCGCGACCGAGCGTCTCGGCGACAGTCAAGCCAGGGATGTTGTAGATGCCGATGGTATACCCATCAGCATCAGCGCGGGCGACGGCCTGCCCTCCCCTGGTGCCCGATGCACCTTTGATGTTTTCGGGGACCACCGTCGCTCCAAGCTCCTTTTCCACAGCCGGGGCGAACGTGCGGACGATCGTATCAAAGCCACCTCCGGTGCCGTAAGGGATGACGAATTTGATCGGTTTGTCAGTCGGATACTCGGCCAGGGCCGCACCCGTTGTCAGTGTGGCGAGCGCGATTGCGCCCGCTGCCAAAAAGCGTTTCATTGATGTTCCTCCCATTATATTTGAATCCTCACCAAGCTGAGAACCCTTCTCCGTTTAAAATCAGCCCCCGATAAAGGTCGTAATTCAGAGCCCATTCGAAGACACCGTACTCAAAAACAAAAACAGTCACGCCAGCCGCTGCCGCCTGAACGAACGATCGGCGCGAACGCAGCCAGACAAACAGAAATGCGAATAACGGCGCGGCAGCCAAGATGCCCAGAAAGGCCATGCCCAAAAAGGCCCCCGCTACCCACGCAAGAAGCGAGAGCTCTTCGCGCACTGCGGGATTATGGGTCATTTCCCGGCGCTCAAACCCACTACCCCAAAAGTCATTGATGGCCTTGCGACCCGGTAGGTCGGTGCGACTGTACAAGTCTATCAGAGCCAGCACGAACAGTGTGCTCGCAACTAGGGTCGGAAATTTGCGCGATATCTCGCTGTAATTCCCCACGACAATGAGGGCCGATGCGGCGAATGCACATATAACCACAGCCGGCCAGATCGACTTGACCGACTTCGGCGTCTCAGGTTTGACATCGTCGTTCAAGCTGCGCGCTCCTTGGGTTCAGCGTTTAATTCTCCTGGGAAGATTAGCGATTTGATGACCACAGGTACCGAACCTGTCGCATTTATGATTTCACCTATGTCGATGAAATCAAAGGCTTCGAGTTCTATTCCATCTATCGAAACAATGGCATTGGCCGTCAATCCATTTTCGCGGCAATGCATTCCTAACAAGCCTCCGAAATCACCATCTGTCACGATGGTCAGGGGGTGCCCCTTCTCCAATACCGGCAACATCCCCTGGACCAGACCGCGTGTCAGCGCGTCCAATCGATGATAGCTGGCCGACCCCTGCCATTTCAGCGCAACCGCCACGGGCTGATCCGTCATATCGAGATTGTAAAACGCGAGTTGCAACGCAACCGCTTTGGCAACCTCTTCGATTGAGATTTCTTCTTGTAGGTCCAGCTGCGGGCGGATCGTAGCTGTGTTCTTCAAAGGCAGCACAGTTATAGGATCCAGGAAGACCGTACTGCCGCTGACTTGCACCGTGTATTGAGAAGCCCCTACCACAGTCGCCCGAATGCCATCGCGATGCGGTAGAACCTTCAGGCCCTGGCGTTCGATCCGCTGCCGGAGTGCCGCAGCAAGCGCGGGGCCGATGTCGCCAAATTCAGAGTTCGAGTGTTCGTAGAAGTATTCCGATACGCCTCCCGAAACGATGATTCCATCGAGATCGCTCACCGGAGTCAGTTGTTCCAGTCGACGATAGCAAGTCTCCAGAGTTCCATCGATTGCATGAAAAATTCGGTCCGCCAAAAGATCTGCCATTTCCCGCTTGCCGGATTCCGGCAGGAATTGACCGACTTGAAAATCATCGCCCAAGGCCAAGGCTCCAAACTGTTCCAGCCTTGTAATTGTGCCCGCCGCATCGGTTGCGACCAAGCGGGCGCCGGCTTCTATAGCCGTAAGGTCTCTGACCTCACCATCCTCACAGACCGCCAGTTTCGTTGTCCCACCACCGACGTCGATATTGAGGATCCGCTTGCCCCCTCTGGAGGCCTCGACAGCTCCGGAACCGTGGGCTGCCATGACAGTCTCAAGACTGTCACCTGCGCTGACAGAGACAAACTTGCCTGCTTCCCCCGCGAACAATTCGCCGATCGCACGGGCATTACGCCGCCGAACAGCGACGCCAGTCAAAATCAACGCGCCGGTATCAACATCCTCACGTTTGACACCGCTTTTTGCGTATTCACTGTCAATGAAATCGGACAGTTTTTCAGTGTCGATATCGTGATTGTCGGCATAAGGCGTCAGAAAGATATCGGAGGCATAGATGACCTCGCGGTTGGATACGATATATCGCGTATCCAACCGTTCCAGTGTGATCCGCGAGAACATCAGGTGAGCCGTTGACGAGCCGATATCCACGCCGATACTGATCAAACGGATTTCATCTTCCTCCACAAGGCTTCGATCAGCCCCGGAGAAGAAAATCCGTCCACCAACCACCTGGTTACTCTCCCGGTCTTCAGTCATTCGGCCACTCAACGCCTTCCGGCTTGATGTAGCGTGACGGTTCCATGCGGTTTAAGCCGCCTTTGGCTTTGATCCGGGATTCAAATTCCTCCCGGAGAAAGGGGTCTTCCATCCAGTAGGGGATGGCTGTTCCTCCCTCCTGGATTTCCATCGCCGTGTAATCCGTTTGCTCTGCGCCTGGACGCAAGCCGGTCACAAGGCTTGGATGGTTTGGCCCAAACCAGGCTGAGATCCGGAACGGCTCCCTGGAAACATTGAAATGCTGATGATACCAGCGCGATCCACCGGGGGCCGCGCTGACCATACCGAACTGCCCATAGTCAATGCGTTGAACCTGGTCGCCATGGCCATCTTTCCACGGGGTAACACCCAATTCTTCGGGCCACGTATAGGTGTAGCCTTCACCCTTCAGACCGATGAGAACCGCTGCCGAAGTGTGGGCGTGCGCCTTGGAGTACCGCCCGGTTTCATGTTGCCCGAGCCACAGATAGAACTTGTTTCCAGTCATGAACGGTTCGACGCGGCGGTATCCGGGCGAACGGCGGTTGTCCAATGGCAGCTCGCAATTCACCACATCAGGGACCAGATTGGTGCGCCGCATCGCCAGACCGCGGATCGGATCCGGCTCAACGTCTTCGGATGGCTTATAGAAATCACGGACCGGTGAATAACGGTCGTTGAAATTGAACGGCGCGTTAAAAATAAACTCGGTATTTCCGACGAGATCCATCAAATTAGGCGCTGTTGTTCCGGCAATCAGTAGCGCCGGTTTGTTGGTAGCATTCACGATCCGGTGGTAAGCATTCACGGGGATCGAAAACAACGAACCTTTTTGCCACTCGAACGTATGTTTGGTTCCGCCATCCTCCAACCAGACCTCTGTCGTGCCTCTCCCTTCAGCGACCAGGAATATTTCTTCATAGAGATGCTTCTCGGGGTTAAGCGCACCGGCGGCGGGGATTTCCACCACATAGCATCCCCATTTGCCTTCGGTGCCATGAAGCTGGATGTAATGGCCACGCCCGCCCATGCGGGGCCAATCGTTGAGCGGCAAGTCGTGGATGCTGTTGAAACCTAGTCCACGGAACGTGCCGATCCCATCAGCATCCATAAACCGGTCATACTCGGATTTCGGTTGCCCGAACACGCCATGCCCCGCGCGCTCCTCGGAAATGGGTTCGTGCCAGTGGACCTTGCCTGTTACTTCATCATGCATGTAATTTTCCGATCTAGAGTTCTGACTAAAGCGCGCTTCAAAACACCCGATAGCCCGCGAAATACCGGTAGATAAGCCCGCGGTAGAGCTCGATATCGAACCCAAGTTCGAATGTGATAAACAACAGGACAGTTGTCCCGGCAGTCACCCAGAGCGCGGGGCGGAGTGCTTCCCTTGACAAGACCCGGGTCAGCACAAAGACAAACGCAGCGATGCCAATGTAGTGTCCGGCAATCACTATGGTCGCGAGCAGCGCTGTCAGCCAACTGAGCAGGCTAACGTTTTTCGTGATTGATGGGATTTGTCCTTTGATCGACGCTCCCACTCGTTGGGTGACCGACGAAACACTTCCAACCTCCAGCAAGCGTATCATTTGAATCACCAACAGGATGATCAGTGGCACCATGATGACGAACGGCGTTCGCGACGAAACCAGCTTGTAGGTTGTCGCCTCGAAGAACGCCGCAATCACCAGGATCCCAATCAAAGCAACGAAGCAGACTTCAAGCGCGTGAAAATTGGCGTTTTGATTGCCGGGAGCTTCCGACAGCTCATCAACGCCGGGGACGACTTTTTTCTCGTTCATGACTGTTCCTTGCGTCGGTCGCGGAAAAACCCGAAAATGTTCACGCCCAAGAAGGTGATCGTGATGAGGGTCAGCGTGAGCGGGATCGGCTCCATGAAAAAGAACGGACCATCGATCAGCAATGCAAGATACAGGTTCTTTTCGACCGCAAAGCCGAGCACAAAGCCAATCAGCAATGCCGCCCGCGAATAGTTCAGCACCTTCATCAAGTAGCCCAACACTCCGAAGACGAGGGCGATGCCGATGTCAAAGAGGGAGCGGTCAGCCGCGTAGGCGCCGGTCACAATGATCGCCAGCAGAACCGGCACCATGTACGACGCTCTGATAGATGTCGCGCGTGAAAGCGGGTTGACCAGGAACATTCCGATCACGGTACCGATCAGGTTGCCGATGATGATGGTGAAGATCATGACAAAGACGATGTCGAGATTGTCGTTGAGCATTTGCGGGCCGGTTTCAAGACCCAAGATGAACAGCCCGCTCAGCAGGATTGCCATTGATGACGATCCGGGAATTCCGAAAGCCAGGGTGGAAGCGAGCGCACCGCCCTCCACAGCGTCGTTGGCGGATTCCGCTCCGATGACACCTTCGATGTTGCCCTTGCCGAAGCTGGCTTTATCTTTCGAGGTTTGCTTTGCATGACCATAGGCAACAAATGCGGCTGGGGCGCTACCAAGACCGGGTATCAACCCCATTATGGTGCCAATGGCGCTGCAGCGCAGAACCAGCCACCATTTGCTGAAAGCAATGCCGATACCGGCAAAAATCTGTTTCTGGGTTTCCCGCCCCGACAGGGGGTTGGGAACATCTTTGGCAAGTGATCCACCACGCACCCAAAGTTCAATCATTTCAGCGACTGCGAAGAGGCCCAAGATGGCCGGCACAAGCGAGAGGCCGTCCGCGAGGTCGGAAGACCCCATTGTAAAGCGCTCGGTGTTGGTAACGTTGTCCACCCCGATCATCGCCAGCATCAATCCCATGAGCGCCGCGATCATGCTGCGGGTCATGTCTTCCTTGCCAAGGATCGACACGAACGTCAGCGCCAAAAACGCAAGAACGAAAATTTCTGGCGGACCGAAAAACAGCACGACGTCGCGCAGGACAGGTATCAACAATGCCAAGGCAATAGCGCCGAAGGTCGCTCCGAGGAAACAGGACGCCATGGCGGCGCCTACGGCCAGGCCCGCTTGGCCCTTGTCGCGCATCGGCGGCCCGTCCAGCAAGGTGGCGGCGTTTTGCCCGGTCCCCGGCGTGCTAAAGAGAATGGCAGTGAGCCCGCCACCCTGTGCCACAGTAGAATGAGCACCCAAAAGAAACGCAATGCCCGCGGCTGGTTCCATCGAGTACAAAAAAGTGACGGCCATCGCCATGGCAAAATGACCGCTGAGGCCAGGGATCACACCGATAATTAGGCCGAAGATGGCACCTGTGACCAGAAACGGCAGCACCCCAAGGCTGATCGCCTGCAGGAAGCCACTGGTCATGCCTTCGATGATGGTCATTAGAATATCCTAAACGTCGATTTCGAACCTGACAGCCGGCAGCACAGGGCTGCCGGCTGCTTGGGTTTGGGCCTACAGTTCGCCGTTGATGGCTGCCACGAAAAGCTTACGGATTTCGGGCGTCAAGTCAGTCGCTGACTTGGCCAAACGGGCCATGGTGGCGCCGTCGCTATAGTTGAGGTCGCGCTTGGATTGCTTGGCCTTGTCGACAAACTCCGGATCAGTCATCGCTTTGGCAAACGCCTCCTGGAGAAACACGACGCGGTCCTCCGGAACTCCCGGAGGGGCCGCAACCGGGCGGCCGACTGCCGAGAGAGCGTCCCAGGCGATCAGGATTTCATCCGCGTTGGCAGGATCGTCCAATTTGGCCGCGTAGTCGAAAACACTCGGAATATCGGGCGTGTTCGGGTCTCCATCGCGTGCGCTGTGAGTGACGATACGGAAATCACCTGCAGCCACACCTTTGCGCGCAGAGCCCCATGACCCCCACATGCCTTGAATGTCCCCACGCAACAGCGCCTGGCGCACATCCGACGAGCTGTTGAAGCCATGGATGACTTTCTGGTTGTTGCCCATGACTGTGCCCACTATGACGGCGTCGACATAGGTCGACCCGCCCAGCCCAGTCGCGCCCAGCAGCACGGGACTTTCAGACTTGAGAACGTCCTCATAGGTCTCCAATCCGGTCTTGGTTGAAACCGCGAGAACGCGCTGGTCGGCCACAACCCGGCCGAGGAAATTGTAATCGGCTACCTTGTAATTCGCACCTTCAATACCGGCGATTTCATTGGTCACCATCGCCGAACCGTTGATGATACCAATGGTCAGACCATCGCTTGGGGAGTTGAAGATCTCGTTGGCGCCTTTCATTCCCCCCGCACCGGGCATGTTGACGATATCGACCCGGGCTCCGGTGTGTTTTTCAAGATAGGGGGCGAGCATGCGACCATATTCGTCGTAGCCGCCACCAGGCTTATAGGGGACAATGAATTTGATATTCTTGCCGTCATAGAACTCGGCCGCAGTCTGCGCCAAAGCAACAGACGCGGAACTGATTGCCGCTGCCACAGCAAGTGTCGCAGCGCATCCCTTTAGAAATTTCCGTCTCATCTTATTTCCTCCCTTTGATGATTTTGTCGTTCGTTTTCAGTCACGGATATCTTGCAAAAACCATTCCGTCGGAATCTCGCGCGCTTGGCCGTCAGCCAACGCATTCTTGTAGACGACCTGCCCGACCGCGGAAAATTGCAGACCCTGGTTGCCGACATTGCGGTAGAAGGTGACTTGGTCGTCGCGAGTCCTGCCCTCAACCTTTCCGGAAACGAGGGCGGCGAAATCCGGTTTACCGGCGCCTTTGCCCCGGTCTGTGAATTGCGGATCATCCCCACCGAAACCTGGCTGCGGGTTACGTTTTGGAATACGTTCCATTTCTTCCGTCGTCCCTCCGATGAATGCGGCCGGCGAGTGCCCGCGTTCAGCCTGAAAGCGTTCGGTTTGCTTCATCTGCAGACCGGCTGTTCCTTGGCGGATTACGACGTCAAACTTTCCAATCGCAGCCTCGGGCATTTCACGCCGCCCCAGATTTGTGACATGCATGCCCGGCTCTATCCAGTCTGCGTCATAGACCGGAACCATACTGTCTGTGCATGTGCTCAGGATATCACACCCTGCCACCGCCTCGCGGGCGGACCCGACCGGGATCACTTCGATCTCGAGCTTTTCAGACATCTCTCGGGCGTAGCTTTCGCGGTTGGCCCGGTTCGGAGAAAACACCTTGCATGTGGTGATATCGCGGATGCACTTGAACCCTTCGAGGAAGGTTCGGGCCATGCCCCCCGAACCGATCATGCCGACCGTCTGGCTATCGGTGCGGGACAGATGCTTCGCGCCAAGGGCTGCGCCACCGCCGACGCGCATGTGCTGCAATGCGCCATCATTAATAAAGGCCAGGGGTTCGCCGGTTTCCGTCGACATCAGCATGATCAGGCCGCAATAAGTGCCCGGTTCGACGCAATACTTTTCTTCCGTCCAATTGCCTTTGTCATCCTTGGGCCAATGGATAACGTCAGACTTCATGCGGATGGCGAAAAATCCATCATTGGCGCCCTCCATCGTGCCCCACCGATAATATCCATCGTCACGCTGGCAAGGCACGTACATATCGATGCGCGGACGATGAATGGATCGGCCACTGTCAAGCTGGCTGAACGCGCGTTCCTGAGCATCGATGCAGCTCTGCATGTCCAAGAGCTTGGAAACCAGATCGTTATTGATGATGAGCATAGCCGCAATTCTCCCTGACCAAGAACCTATCCAGTAGCGCAACTCAGCACAATGGGACGGCGGTCCATATATAGGAACATAATTCCGCGCCAAGCCAGCTATTTTTCCGCTTGCAGACGCATGCGCAGTTAGCTTGAAGCCACCAACACAACGCCGATCACCGCCAGAGCAGCCGAACATGCGACCGAATAACTGATCCTGGTTTCAGTCCGGAAGACTGCTACAGACAGGAAGATCGACACAAAGATTTCCAGTGAGGCGATCATCGCGACAGTCGAAACTTTTTCGTAGGCGAGAGCTGCAAACAGCAGTATTTGCCCGGTCGAAACGCATACCGCAGACAGGATCACCCATTTGTCCAGGTACGAAAACATGTGAAAAAGATTGTCTCGATATCGTTCCGAAAACATCCCTAACATCCCAAGCACCATCAGCCCGGCGCCCGCACTTACAAATGTGCCGAGGGCAGGATCCGGCAAATCGATCAGGCCAAGCTTGCGAAGAACATACGCCAGAGCATAGGCCGCGGCGGCAAGCACCCCATAGATATAGG